>OBEQ011803294.1_pt1 | contig 120049 bp, 105 predicted proteins | sample 1670901 | NCBI WGS metagenome assembly OBEQ01 (sample SAMEA104232315, study PRJEB22302) | groundwater metagenome | biome: forest; feature: aquifer; material: groundwater | place: USA | collected 2011-08-07 | depth 5.4 m
ATGGTGGATCAACTCTCTTCTTTTGCTTCTGAAGTCACCCGCGTGGCGCGCGAAGTGGGCACCGAAGGAGAGCTCGGCGGACAGGCCAACGTAAAAGGGGTTTCGGGCACCTGGAAAGACCTCACCGATAACGTCAATTTCATGGCCAATAACCTCACCTCTCAGGTGCGTGGTATTGCAAAAGTGGTCACCGCGGTGGCCACCGGAGATTTATCAAAAAAGATTACGGTGGACGTGAAAGGTGAAATCTTAGAGCTCAAAGACACCATCAATACGATGGTGGATCAACTCTCTTCTTTCGCTTCTGAAGTCACCCGCGTGGCGCGCGAAGTGGGTACCGAAGGAAAGCTCGGTGGGCAGGCCGACGTGAAAGGGGTTTCGGGCACTTGGAAAGACCTCACCGATAACGTGAACCTGATGGCCAATAACTTAACGAACCAAGTGCGTAACATCGCCAAAGTGACCACCGCGGTGGCCACCGGAGATTTATCAAAAAAGATTACGGTCGACGTGAAAGGTGAAATCTTAGAGCTCAAAGACACCATCAATACGATGGTGGATCAACTCTCTTCTTTTGCTTCTGAAGTCACCCGCGTGGCGCGCGAAGTGGGTACCGAAGGAAAGCTCGGTGGGCAGGCCGACGTGAAAGGGGTTTCGGGCACTTGGAAAGACCTCACCGATAACGTCAATCTCATGGCCGCAAATTTAACTTCTCAAGTGCGTAACATCGCCAAAGTAACCACCGCAGTCGCCACCGGTGATTTATCAAAAAAGATTACGGTGGACGTGAAAGGCGAAATCTTAGAGCTCAAAGACACCATCAATACAATGGTGGATCAGCTCTCTTCTTTTGCTTCTGAAGTCACCCGCGTGGCACGCGAAGTAGGCACCGAAGGAAAGCTCGGTGGGCAGGCCATGGTGAAAGGGGTTTCGGGAACCTGGAAAGACCTCACCGATAACGTGAACTTCATGGCCAATAACCTCACCTCTCAGGTGCGTGGTATTGCAAAAGTGGTCACCGCGGTGGCCAATGGAAACTTAAGGCAAAAGCTGGTGGTGGAAGCGAAAGGCGAAATTGCGGCTTTGGCCGATACCATTAATAGTATGATCGACACCCTGGCTACCTTCGCCGATCAAGTCACCACGGTGGCCCGCGAAGTGGGAGTTGAAGGACAACTCGGCGGACAGGCCAGCGTTCCAGGAGCGGCCGGAACCTGGAAAGATCTCACCGATAACGTCAACCAACTGGCCGCGAACTTAACCACTCAAGTCCGCGCCATTGCCGAAGTGGCCACGGCCGTCACCAAGGGAGATCTCACCCGATCCATTGCGGTGCTAGCCCAAGGCGAAGTGGCTTCTCTCAAAGACAACATCAATGAAATGATACGCAATTTAAAAGACACCACCGAAAAAACGACCGAGCAAGACTGGCTGAAAACCAACCTCGCAAAATTCACCCGCATGCTCCAAGGGCAAAGAGATTTAACCGCGGTAGGAAAATTGATTTTATCGGAGCTTTCCTCCGTCGTAAACGCGCAGCACGGCGTCTTTTACATGATGGATAACAACCCCTCCGACGAACCTCATTTAAAACTTTTAGCAAGCTATGCCTATAAGGGCCGTAAAAACCTTCCACACGAATTCAAGCTCGGCGAAGGTATTGTGGGGGAATGCGCTCTCGAGAAGAAACGCATCCTTCTCAATAACGTGCCCGACAATTACATCCGCCTCAGCTCTGGCTTGGGCGATTCGAAGCCCTTAAGTATTATGGTATTGCCCGTTCTCTTCGAAGGACAAATCAAGGCGGTGCTCGAGCTCGCCTCCTTCGATCGCTTCATTTCCACGCATCACGTTTTCTTAGAACAGCTCACCGAAAGTATCGGAATCGTGCTCAACACCATCGAAGCCAACATGAGAACGGAAGACCTTCTCAAACAATCGCAATCTCTGGCGCAGGAGCTTCAAAGCCAGCAAGCAGAACTCAAGCGCACCAACGAGGAGCTGGAGCATAAAGCCCATCTCTTGGTGAAACAAAATGCCGAGGTGGAAGAAAAGAACAGCGAAGTGGAGCTCGCCCGCCAAGCCTTGGAGGAAAAAGCAGCCCAGTTGGCGCTGACTTCCAAATACAAATCAGAATTCTTGGCCAATATGTCTCACGAGCTTCGCACGCCTTTAAATAGCCTTTTGATCCTGGCCCAGCAACTTTCCGATAATCCAGAAGGCAATCTCTCGAAGAAGCAGAAAGAATTTTCGCGCACCATCTATTCCTCTGGTAGCGACCTTTTGGCCCTCATCAACGATATTTTAGATTTGTCCAAAATCGAATCCGGAACCGTGATGCTCGATATCAACCAAGTCTTCTTCAAAGACCTGCGCGACTACGTAGAACGCAATTTCCACCATGTGGCGGAAACCCGAAGCTTAAACTTCACCACCGCGCTCGCCCTCGATTTGCCTTCGAGCGTTCTCACCGATTCGAAGCGCTTGCAGCAAATCTTAAAGAACCTTCTTTCCAATGCCTTCAAATTCACAGAGAAAGGCAAAGTAGAATTGCAGATTGAAATCGCGAGCCAGGGTTGGACCCTCGACCATGAAATCCTAAACCGCTCGAGCAGTGTTATCGCCTTCTCTGTCAGCGATACAGGCATTGGTATCCAAGAAGAAAAACAGAAACTGATTTTCGAGGCCTTCCAGCAGGCCGATGGAACCACCAGCCGCAAATATGGCGGAACGGGCTTAGGCCTTTCGATCAGCCGCGAATTGGCGCGTCTCCTCGGCGGAGAAATCCGTTTGAGCAGCATCCCCGGGCAAGGCTCTACCTTCACCCTTTACTTGCCTCTGGAATATAGGTTTCCCGCAGCAGCAGCAGCAGCAGCAGCAACGAACGTGCCAGAACTCAAAAGCGAAATCTCTCCTAGCCCCGAGAAAGAAAATAAACCCATCCATGTGCCTCGATTTCTTACGCCCATCACTCCCCCTGTGGAAATGCTCAAATTTGAAGACCTCATCAAAGACGATCGCGACACCTTGAAGGAAGAAGATAAAATCTTGCTGGTGGTGGAAGACGATTTAAGCTTTGCCCAAACTATTTTAGATCGTGCCCATGCCAAAGGATTCAAAGTACTCGCCGCTTCCCGCAGCGAGAAGGCCTGGGATCTCGTGCATCACTATAATCCCCATTCCATTTTGCTCGACATTAATTTGGCAGACATCGAAAGCTGGAAATTCGTGGATCGCTTGAAGAATAACTTAAAAACCAGGCACATCCCCCTCATCATTGTTTCCCTTGAAGAAGAAAGGGATCGAGGTAGAACCCAAGGCGGCATTCTTTATTTAACCAAGCCCCTGCCTGAGCAAGCACTCGATGAAGCTTTCTCCACCCTTCATGATTACCTCGCGAAGCCCTTAAAAACCCTCTTAGTGGTAGAAGACAACGACACCCAAAGGATGGCCATCGAAGAATTGCTGGGGGCAGACGACATTTCGATCACGTCGGTCGGCAGCGGCAAAGAGGCCTTGGCCGAGCTGAATGCCCAGAAGATCGACTGCATGGTGCTCGATTTAGGCTTGCCCGACATGAGCGGCCTCGAGCTTTTAGAAAAAATCAAAAAGGATGAAAAATACCATAATCTTTCCATCATCGTCTATACGGGCAGGGCCTTAACGAAAAAAGAGGAAGCCCATATCAACAAGCTCTCTCAAACGCTCATCATCAAAGATGTTCAATCCCCGGAGCGTTTGTTTGATAAAACGGCCCTTTATCTCCATCGAAATCTCACGAAACTGCCTTTAGAAAAACAGCAAATCTTAGAACGAATCCATCAAACTGATCTTGCTTTGGCGGGCAAAAGAGTGCTCGTCGTCGATGACGACATCCGGAATATTTTTGCCGTCACGAGCTTACTCGAGCGCCACGACATGAAAATCCTCTCCGCTGAAAATGGCAGGGATGCGATTGAGGTCTTGAACCAAAACCCGGATGTCGATATTGTTTTGATGGATATTATGATGCCGGAAATGGATGGCTATGAAACGACGCAGGCCATCCGCAAGCTTCGCAAATTCAAATCGCTGCCTATCATCGCCCTCACGGCCAAGGCCATGCGGGAAGACCGCCAAAAATGCATTGAAGCAGGCGCTTCGGATTTTATTGCTAAACCCGTGGATACCGAGCAATTATTATCTTACCTACGAGTATGGTTATATCGATAATCTTAGGAGAGGTGTTTTATGGGTTTAAAGGTTGAAAAAGAAGAGATCGATTATGAAGTAGAAGCCGCGAGCAGCGAGGCGAGTATTCTCATTGTCGATGACACACCGGCTAATTTGGTGGTGCTCGAATCTATTCTCTCTAAACCTGGCCAAAATCTCGTGAAAGCCTCTTCCGGAAAAGAAGCCTTGAAGATTCTTCTCAAGCAAGATTTCGCTCTCATTCTGCTCGATGTGAATATGCCTACGATGAATGGTTTCGATACGGCCACCTTAATTAGGCAGCGCAAAAACTCAGAGCTCACCCCCATTATTTTCATCACGGCAGACAGCCCTTCTGACATCCGAAGAAATTTGGCCTATTCCGTGGGAGCCGTCGACTATATTTTTTCCCCCATTGTCCCCGAAATTTTAAAGTCGAAGGTCTCTGTTTTCGTGGAACTTTACCGTAAATCGAGTGAAATAAAGCAATTGAATACCTATCTGCAAACCCACGCAAAACAATTAGAACAAAAAGTGGGCGAGAGAACGCAAGAATTACTCCAAATCAACCATCAACTTAAAAAAGAAATCCTTGAGCGCGAAAACGCGGAGGAAAACTTAAAAAAAGCCAATGCGGAATTAACCCGCTTAAATAAAATAAAATCCGATTTTACTTCGATGGTTACTCACGAGCTTCGCACTCCGCTCGCTTGCATTAAAATGGCGCTGGATTCTATTATTGATGGGCTCGATGGCCCCCTCACCCCCATGCAAATGGACACCCTCTCGATTAGCAAAACAAATGTAGAACGCCTCGATAAGCTCATCAACAATGTGCTCGATTTCTCAAAGTTCTCTTCAGGCAAAATGGAAATGTTTTATAAAAAACAAGATTTAAAAACTCTTTTGAGTGAAATTCATGCTTTCATCAATCCCGTGGCCGAGAAAAAAGGAGTGGCGCTGCATCTTCATCTTCCCCCCAAAGGGATTCATGCGACCTTCGACCCCGATAAGATAAGGCAGTTGGTGATCAATTTAATTGATAATGCCATCAAATACACTCCTCAAAAGGGACAGGTGCGTGTAAGTCTTTTTCAACAAGAAAAATCTATTTTCATCGAGGTAAAAGACACGGGCATTGGAATTCAGAAGAAAGATTATGAAAAAATATTTGAAATGTTTACTCAAGCGCATGGCGCCACAAAAATGAAGGGCACTGGCATTGGGCTAGCGGTTTGCAGACAAATTGCCGAGCAACATCAAGGCTCTCTTACCGTAGAGAGTAGCCCCAAAGAAGGGTCTAAATTTACATTCACCTTTCCTGAAAATTTAGAAAGCTTTCTTTAATTTTTTCATATGCCACTTCTCTCTTCTGAGCTCGACCCGACAAGCCTTTTAAAAGGCTGCCACATTCTTTTAGTTGAAGATTGTGATGATCTTCGATTGCTCGTGGGAAGAAAACTACGCGCTTACGGGGCCCTTCTCGAAGAAGCGATTCATGGAAAAGAAGTTTTAGAGAAAGTGCAGAAAGGCGAATTTGATATCATCCTCATGGATATTCAAATGCCTGGCATCGATGGATATGAAGTCACCCAAAAATTGCGCGAGCAAGGCTATAACAAGCCCATCATTGCCTTAACCGCGAACGCCCTCTATCAAGAGAAGCAAAAAGCCCAAGAAGCCGGCTTCAATGACACCCTTGCCAAACCCATCGACTTGCAAACGATGCTGCAAAGCTTAATGAAGCTCAAAAAAACCCCTTAATTTCCCCTTCCATTTTTTTCTCTCTTGGGTGAGGTTTTTTACTCATCCTTGTGAGCTTTCTTTCTGCCCTGCCCCATTTTTTTTCATCACATCTTTCATAAAAAAAGATGCCCCCCTGCTTAGTAGTTTTTTTTCAAATCATAGAGAATGCCCCTCAAGTATTAAACATTCATCCTTAAATAAAAGGAGGCTGCTATGGAAACATACTGTCATGGGCGCAAGCCCTTAAGGAAGCGAATCCTACTACAGGGGATAATCCCTTGGTTGGGAATGTTCCTGATAATAGGATTCGTTTCGATAAAAAAAGTACAAGCAGACTGCACGAACAACGCATGCCCGCCTGTTTGCGGGAATAACATTCTCGAGCATGGCGAGGAATGCGATGATGGGAATACCACGGGCGGCGATGGTTGCAGCAGAACTTGCACCGTCGAAAACCCCCGCTGTGGCGATGGAATTCGTCAGGGGGCCGAACAATGCGATGACGGCAACCTCATCAATAACGACAATTGCGAAAACGATTGCACGTTCAATGTCTGCGGCGATGGAATCGTTAATACCGGTGTAGAGGCTTGTGACGACGGCAATTTAGTGAATGGCGATGGTTGCAACAGCCACTGCCAGGTTGAAACGGCGGGTAACCTCTGCGGCAACGGCGTGTTGGATTTCGGTGAGGAATGCGATGATGGCAACACCAGCAACGGAGATGGTTGCAGTGCCGCTTGCGAAGTTGAAAATCCCGTTTGCGGAAATGGTGTGGTGGAAGCGGGCGAGGAATGCGATGACGGCAACCTCGATAGCCGCGATGGCTGCGCCAGCGATTGCCACATCTGCCCTGTTTGCGGAGATGGGAGCCTCGATGCCGGCGAGCAATGCGACGACGGCAATGGCAACAACAATGATGCCTGCGCCAACGATTGCACCACGAATGTGTGCGGCGACGGCGTGCTTCTCGTGGGCGTTGAAGAATGCGATGATGGGAATAGCGATCCCAACGATGGATGCAAGAACGATTGCACCTTAAATGTGTGCGGCGACGGCGTCATCAATCCCGATACGGAGCAATGCGATGATGGCAACAATGTAGACTTCGATAATTGCAGCAGCGATTGCCAATCTTGCCCCCAAGTGGTTTGCGGCGACGGAACCCCTGAAGGGAATGAGCAATGCGACGATGGCAACAGCAACAACAACGATGCCTGCAAGAACGATTGCACCAACAATGTCTGCGGCGATGGCGTCATCAATCCCGATACGGAGCAATGCGATGATGGCAACACCACGGGTGGCGATGGTTGCAGCAACACTTGCCAGATCGAAACGGCAGGCGGCGTATGCGGCGATGGCCATGTGGATGCCGGTGAAGATTGCGATGATGGCAACACCAGCAACAACGATGCTTGCAAAAACAACTGCACCCAGAACATCTGCGGCGATGGCATTGTGGAGATCGGGGTCGAAAGGTGCGATGATGGCAACCATGTGAATGGCGACGGTTGCAGCAGCACCTGTCACCTGGAGCATCCTTGTACCTGCAATGGAGTAATGGAAGCCGGCGAAGAATGCGATGATGGAAATGCCGACAACACCGATACTTGCACCAGCGATTGCCGAACGAATCAACCTTCTAGCGGCCACCTCACGGGCACCGGAGGTGATGGCAGCAATCCCTCTGCTGATCAACCCAGTGGCTCTAGTGGCTCTGCGGCGGATGCACCCCAAGCTGGAGGTTGCGCGCTCAGCATGAACACGGCTTCTACCGGAGTTTCCCTCTTACTCTTCTTGTTCGCTTTACTTCCTCTGCTTGTTCGCGCTCCCTATTGGATACGGAAATAAGTTGAAATCGAGTTCGTTTCTTAAAAATCCCCTTGAGGCTTCAGCCCAAGGGGATTTTTTTTGAACCTGCAAAGAAATAAAACGAGAAAAGATAAAGCCCACCACTCGCAAGGAATGCGAGCCCCCTTCTCTTGCAAAGCACAAGCACCGGAGCCCCCTCCACTTTCTGTGCTCGTAGAAGAAAGTGCCGTTTCACCCGAAGGGAGTTCTGCTTCCAAGTTCTGGGTTTGGGCGAGAAAAGATAATTCTGCTGAAGATTCCAAGCTTCCGTCTTGAATATCTAATTTTACCCTGTATCGCCCTGGCAAATCTGGAGTAAATCGGGTTTCGACCTGATCGGGGCTTTGAAGCAATGCTTGGCTGCCCGGGGGCTGCTGAAGCAGAGACCATTGAAAATGAAGCGGATGCTGAGAAGGTGAAATCGAGGAGCTTCCATCTAATTCGATGCTTTTACCCACCTCGATGGAGGTCCCGCGCAATAAATCCATCTCCATTATTTGCCCTTCTTGCTTGGCCTCAATGGCCACATTGGGGCAAAGCCCCTCGCAAGCTTCTCCTTCCAAGTTGCCGGTCTCTTCTACGCTTTGGATCTCCACAGGATCTAGCTCGCCTGCACTTTGGAGAGCAAGAGCCGATACAATCACTTGCCCACTCGACGAATAAGTGCCATTGCTCACCGTCAAGCCGATAATATACTGCCCACTGCGATCGGGCCTAAACGAAGCCACTGCGGCCGTAGCATTACTCAAAACAGCCGTACTGCCCGCGGGCTTTAAGATAAAAGACCAAAGAAAACTCAGCGAGTAAGGTCCATTGGGGTTGCAAGCGCTTCCATCGAGGGTGATGAGATCGTTCACGCTCACCTGAGTGGAACCCATGCTCACGCCATTTCGCTTCATGCGAATGCTGATGCTCGGAGGCTGAAGAGTGCTCGCAGGATTAGACCAAAAAACAATTTCACTGCTGGAACTCAAGCTCCCCGCACTTACGCTCAAGTTCACCGAATAGCGTCCCGTTTTATCTGCCCTAAAAGAGGCAATGGCGCTATTTGCATTATTGAGGAGGGCCGTGCTGCCCGCGGGCCTTTCGGTGAAAGCCCATCGATAAGTGAGTGCTTGCCCTCCCGAGGCACGAGAAGCGCTCGCATCCAAAGCGATCAAATCGCCCACATTGATTTGAGTCGAGCTAGTGGGCACACCATTGCGCTTTATCTGAATACTGATCGTAGGGGGAGTTCCATTGGAAGTGGATGTCACTTGGATCGTGATGCTCGAAGGGAGGCTTGAGCTCGCAGCGTCGCTCGCCACTAAGCTTGCCCGATAAGTGCCTATCACATCGGGCGTGAAAGAGGCTTGGGGGCTCGTATGAGTATTCAAAACCGCATGGCTGCCGGCAGGAACTGTTAAAGTCCATTCAAAACTTAAGGCGTCTCCATCGGCATCCACCGCGCTGCCGTTTAAGTTCACGGTCTGGCCCAAGGTTTTGAATTGATTGCTACCCGCATTGGCGACGGGAGGATGATTCACTTGCGTAGAATTTAAGGAAATAGACCGCGCTAAATCAAGCCTTCCCCCCGTGAGGGTTTTTCCATTTAAAGAAGAGACATGTTGCACTCCTTGGAGAATGCGATCGATCACTTCCCGGTGAGATAAAGAGGGATTTTGGGCCCATAACAAGGCGGCGGCTCCCGCCACATGAGGGCTGGCCATACTGGTGCCGGTGGCATAGGCATAAAGCCGATTAGGATCATTCGGGTAGGTGCTTAAAATCGAAACTCCGGGCGCCCCCAAATCGATAGAGAGCGCTCCATAATTTGAGAAGGAAGCCAGCACATCGTTGCGGTCTGTGGCGGCCACAGAAATAATATTTCTTAAAGAGTAAGAGGCGGGATAGCGCGGCAATTGATCGGAATTAACACCATGATTGCCGGCCGCCGCCACGAAAATGACTCCTGCTTGATCGGCGGCTGCAATCGCATCGCGCATCGCCTGCGAGGGTTCCAAAGAAGGATCGCTCGGAAGGCCCGAAAGGCTCGAGGGAAAGGCCCAACTGGCATTGATCACTTTCGCCCCATGATCCACCGCATACTCAATCCCCCGAACAATATCTGAAAGAGAACCATTGCCCGCACTATCAAGCACCTTCAAACCCATGAGCTTCACACGCCAATTGATTCCCGTAATGCCGATGCCATTATTCCCCACCGCGCCAATGGTGCCCGCAATATGGGTGCCGTGGAAGGAAACATCCATGGGATCGCCTCTTTCCCCGTTGAAATCGTAACCGTAATAATCGTCGATGAGCCCATCTCCATCGTCATCACGGTTATTGCCCGGAATTTCACGAGTATTCACCCAAATATTTGCGGCCAAATCTTCATGGCGGTAGTCGATTCCTGTATCTAGAATGGCGACAATCATTTGAGGCACCCCTGTCAAAATATTCCAAACTTCTTCCATGCCCAAATCCACCCCCACCACTCCGCTCGATTGGCCGGTGTTTCGCAAGGCCCAGAGTTCGGAGAACATTGGATCATTGGGCAAATTCTGGGCCTGAATAGGATAATTGGGTTCTGCATATTCCACCGCTTCGTCTTCCTTTAAGCGCTGGAGAACCTTTTTCTTCGATTGGCTTGGATCCCCCACCAAATGATAGATTTGACTGTGCTCAAAGTAAGCAACCTGGAAAAGATTTTCTCGACGGATCACCGCTCCTATTTTTTCAGGAGATGCCTGTGAAGAAAATTTGACGAGATATTCTGCACATGGATTCAATGCCCCACAGGGATTGGCTTGAAGAAAAAAGGGCCATAAGAAAATGAGAAAGCTCAAGGCCCCTAAAGACACACGGATGCATTTTTTCAAAGTAACCTCCCTCGAAACCTCGAAATGATAGTGGAACTCTTTAATTAAATTAAAGAAACGAGGCTAAAGGGGAAGACAACAAGCAGCAATAGAAATGGAGATTAACAAGAAAATGAAATTTAAATTAATTTAATTATAAAGCTTATTGGATCTGCCTGATGGCAATGGGAAAGATTTTATAGAATAGAATTCAAATGTCAATTTTTTATTACAGAATTTAACACCTATAAAAATGCTTTCGTTTTATTTGTCTGATTTTTCAGGCAAATAAAGAAAATAAAAAACACCTTCAAGCCCTCAAATTTTTAAGGAATGCTTACACTCAACACTTCTTTGGGTCCTAAAGGTTCATGATTGTTTGAGGCAAGCATCACTACAATTTTATGCGCTCCCGAAGAAAGCCCATGAAAACTGAGCTTGGAGGCAGGGGTTGCAATAATGTAGCCTTCATCTATTTGATAATGCAGATGACCCTCTTTTTTACCGGCCTTGCCTCTCACAAGAGAAGAAGGATCAATGAGCTTGACCCCCGTCACCGTCACCTCCACCGTGGCAGATTTATTCGTTGCATTCTTTTGAACATCTACCAACTTCGCCACAAGAGAAGGCGTTGAGACAACGCTTGATCTGGTTTCAGACGCTTTCAGAGAATAGAGCATTCCGCTAAAAAAACCAAGGCCACTTAAGAAAATAATTATTTTGAAGTATCGAGTGTTCATAGCTACTCCTTGTCTTTAAACTTTTTCCATCTCTTGGCCGCAACAGCAACGAGGCGATTCTTCGCCCCCCTTGTTTGGGGCAGCGCCTTTGATCACTTGAATTTCACAAGCACACTCCGGATCGCAACATCGATAAATTTCTCCTTTTTGTAAACTCACGGCACACCTCCTTTATATAAAAGTAAATGAACCCAGGCTGAGAGAAGACTTTTAGCTCCTTCCTTAAGATGGGTAAAAGCCTTATTCCTCTCAAGATCCTGGGGGGCGGGTAGGAAGTCTTTTAATAGTTTCCTTCCGCTGTTTGACTCTTCGAATTCGATTTTTTCATTGCTTGCTTCGCTTGCTTTTGCTTGGATTCCCCATTCGATTTATTGCTTTGCTGCTGCTTTCCCTGACCCGATTGTTCATTTTTTCGCTTCATAAACTTCCTCCTCTTTTTTTCAATTTCAAGCCAAGTTGAAGTTACCCAGGCTTCTGAAAAAGGACAATCAGGAGAGATCGGATTTTTGGCTAGGGGATTCCCCCAATAGCAAGATTGCCACGTCGTTTGGTTGGAAAAACTAAAAGTAAGAAAGAGAAAAAATTCTAGGGATGCTTTTCGGAAAAGCACCACTTGACGGCATATTGAATCAGTTCGTGGGAATTTTTCAAATTAAGCTTGTTTTTAATGTTCGCGTAGTGGGATTCCACCGTTTTAATGCTCACATGCAACTCACCCGCTATTTGCCGAGTGGAATGCCCCTGCGCCACCAATTGCAAAACCTCAAATTCGCGGTCGCTTAAGCTTTCTGGAGAGACCGTGGCTGCAGGGGCATGAGTTCCATTAATCAACTTATGAACCAAATCGTCTCTCATTTGCTCGCTCACATAAATTTCGCCATTCAATATTTTTCGGAGGGCTAAAATAATTTTTTGAGTGGCTTCCTGTTTCATCAGGTAACCTTTGGCTCCCGCGCGCAAAGCCCGCTCCACATAGAGAGATTCATCATACATCGAAACCACCAAAATGAGCATCTTCGGATAAAGAGATAAAATGCTTTTAGTGAGTTCAATGCCGCTCGTACCCGTTAAGGAAATATCTACGATAACGAGGTCGGGTTCAACCTTTCCTATCACTTGAAGGGCCTCGATGGCATCCCCTGCCTCGCCGGCGAAAAGTAAGTCTTCTTCTTGATGAATCAACTGGGCAAAACCCTGCCTGATAATGGGATGATCATCCACCACCACAATTTTTTTCTTTTTTTCTTTGAGGGGGGGCTTCAATGACATAAGAACTCCTCTCTACGAATCGTTATCCAATTTTTAGCTCAGCAAATTACTTGCCAAGCTTAAGCGTTAGGGTTGGGCCTTCTCCCCTTTCCTTATGAGGAGATCCCTGATTTAAAAATCCTGTCTTCCCCTATTGTACCCCTCTACTTATCTCTTGTAAGTTTTTTTTATAAAATCATCAAGCAAAGATCTTTAGATCAAATTGATGAAAAAATAAGGAGGAGTTTATGTTCAGAAAAATTTTATTTTCTATTTTCATGATAGCGGCTTATTTCATTTCCATTTGCTCTTACGGACAAGAAAAAACAAGCACCACCACCACGGTGCAAGAAACAACCACTCAAGTAAAGCCCGTGCGCCGTAGTTATAGAAAAGTAAGGCCAGCGCCCAAGCCCGCCGAAGTGACCACCTCGACGATCAGCACCAGCACTACTACAGAAGCCGAGCCCCCCAAGATGGTGGCCCGGAAAGTTTACGATTCAGAAACTTTAAAGAAGATTTCAAACACGATTTGCACAGAAGGCTTTAAAGCCTACATCGGCACGGATAAAAAAAATGTCTGCCTCAACAAAGCGAGCCCCCCCGATCTTGCCTATACTTGTGTGTGGGATAAGAAAGGAACGCCCGCTTATGCCCCCACTCCCCAGGGCCCTTGCAGCCTAGATTTCGTGGAGCATAAAGGAAGTGTTACCATTAAAAAAGACACCTTCCCCCATGACGCCCCTTTATCTTACGGGGTGGAAGCACAATGTTGTTTCAGAGCGGCACAAGGCCCTGCAACAACTTCGACTCGCTAACAATAGCTAAATTGGGTTCGTATCAAGATGAAATGAATTTAAAAGCCCATCCGCGAAAGTGGATGGGCTTTTTTGAGGATGAAATCCTATGCAGATTTGAGCGGGCTTCCCCCCCAATGAGACTCGGGCGGCAGGCTCTCTCCTTTCATCACCAAAGATAAAGCTTCTAGTTTTGTATCTTCCCCCACTTTGCTATCATATAAGACGACGGATCTCGCACCAATCGAACTACGAGCTCCAATGCGCACCGGGCCTATTTTCATCACACGATCTTCAAATAAATGGGTTTGAGGACCACACTCCTCATTTAAAGCCACATCATCGGAAATTTTCACCACATCAAATTCGGTAATATCGGTGGTATTGAGCCACACTCTCTTTCCTATTTTTACGCCTAAAAGTCTTAATGCCAAGGGCAACCAGGGAGTTCCCTTCAAATACTCTAAAAGAAAGGGCACCGTTAAGGCCTCATAAATGGAGGTCACCGCTTCACTGCACCACACTTGCCAAGTCCACATCGGTACCTGGCAACTCCGATAACGGCCCACGAGCAACCATTTTAAGAAAAAGGTCACGAAGAAGGCCGGCAAACCTACGAGGGCAATATAATAAAGTGGAAATTGAAAAATAAGTTCCCACCAACTTTCTCCCACGAGCAAATCGTGGCCATAGGCAATAAAAAGAACACTAAAACTCATCACCGCACTCGAAGGAATAAGAATGCGCAGAAGTTCCACAGCCCCCCGAAAGAATCGTCTTATCTTGCTGGGATGAGTGGTGAGTGCAGCAGAAAAAACTTCGCTCGCCTGCCTTCTTGGCAAAGCAACGGCCGGAGAACCAAACCAGTTCTTAGCCTCTGAAGAGCCGAGTTGCTCGGGGGTGGGTGGCACCGATAAAACGCCCACCAGCATATTGTCTGGCAAATGATAGCCTTGGGGGATAAGGGCGCTGTTCCCCACGAAACTATTATTACCAATGCGAGTGCGGCTTAAAGTAAGGCGTTGCCCGCGAATGTCATCCTCTCCCAAAACTACGACATCGGCAATAAAGGCTCCTTCCCCTACTTCGAGCAAACGATGAGTCACCTGGCTTGCGGTGGAGATCTCCGAATTTTTACCCACCTTCGCGCCCAAGGCTCGGTATAAGCTCGATACATAAACCGTGGCATAAGCCGGATGCAGCACAAAGAGCGCAAGCGTCATGAGTTGATCACTGAACCATTTCTTTAAGTAAAATTTACTATAGACGGGGTAGGTGCCTGGTTGTAAGCCGCGCTGCAAAATACGCGTGAGAAAGACGGCTTCGAGGGCAAACAAAAACACGTAAGTAAAAGCTAAAAAAGGAGCGAGCACTAAATAATTAAAATTATAGTCGGAGGCGGCGTTGTCTAATTCATTTAAAATGACAATGCTGGGGAGCAAGGGAAGTAAAACCGTGAAAGGAAAAATTAAAAGTAAAAGCAGATAAATTTTACTGTATTGAAGGCGGGTAGCCTCCGATACCGGCAAGGGCTTGGGCAAGTCTTCAAGAGATTTTTTATTTTGAAAAACTGCCGGGCTTCCGCCCCAAACTTCGCGAGCTTTCAAAACAGTGTCCGGACGCAGATGGCTCAAGTCTTTTAACTCTCCCCATTCTTCCACGCGGCATCCGCCTCCGATCACGGCACTCGTTCCAAGATAGGCATGCTTCCCAATATGAATGGGGCGCAATTTTAAAAGGCCCCCTTCCACCACCGCATTATCGAGCACCACCATAGAACTGATACTCACATCTTCCCCCAGGGTGACGAGATCTTCTGCCCCTATCGTGAAGGCACTCAATTGGGCATCGGGAGCCACCTTCACTCCGAGCATCCGCAAATACAAAGGGTAGAGAGGGGTGCCATTGATATATTCAATCGGGGTTAATCTCTGCATTGTTTTCACAAACCACCAGCGAAAATAATACCATCCCCAAAGCGGATAATCTCCGGCGCACATGCGGCCGAGCACAAGCCATTTGGTTCCAACCGTTAAGGAGCTAAAAAAGGGAGGGATCAAGCAAAAGGAGCAAAGGGCCGTAAGGATGCCCCAAGCATGGTTCGATGTTTCTTGCAGCACGTAGTAATAAGCAAGATAGGGAAGAAAAATTTGCACGGCAAATAAGCCGTAAATAAAAAGGAGGGCGAAACTTTGAGCCATGCCGCAAAAAAGATAGCGCCAAGAAGGAATTGCTTGAAAAGTTTGGCCGGGAGATTTGCTTTGAGTTTGTTCGCTCCACTTTTCTAAGAGGCAAGTTAAGGGGCGATGTAAATAAACATCTTTAATCGAAACATGCTCGAGTCTCCCTTCGTTTCTTACACGCGATACAAATTCAGCGGCAAGCAAGGAATGCCCTCCTAAATCATTAAAAAAATCGTCGGAGAGAGAAACTGATCTTTGAGGAAAAATTTTACGTAAAATGGCCGTGACGCGCTCAGAAAGGGGAGCGTCAGACCTAAGCCTCTCTTCTTCTACACTTAAGGATGAAAGTGCCTGAGGGCAAGGCAATGATTTGCGATCGATTTTTCCACTGGCAAGCCTGGGCATTCGCTCTAGCAAAACGAAAAGGCCCGGAATCATATAAGTGGGTAATTCTTGAGCGAGCCTCAAGCGAAATTGGGTTTCATTAAAAAATTTTTTGTCTTCGCAAATCAAATAAGCCACCAGATGATCGTTTTCATGCTTGTCTTTTTGAATGGCTACGGCCGCAGACGATACGCCTGGCAAGTGGTGCAGCTTTACTTCTATTTCTCCGAGTTCAATGCGATAACCCCGTAATTTAATTTGATCATCCAAGCGGCCTTGAAGAGTGAGCTGCCCCTGCGCGCTCATCAGGGCTGCATCCCCGCTGCGATAAATGCGATCGCCAGGTAAAAGAGAAAGAGAATCTGGCTTTGCCACGAATTTTTCTCGCGTGAGCTCCGGGCGATTCAGATAGCCCTCTCCCACTCCCGGACCCGAAATCACCAATTCTCCCAGCTCTCCGCAAGGCAATGGCTGAAGCTGCTCATCCACCACCGCAAAGCCATAATTGGGCAAAGGTTGGCCTATGCTGATCGCATCCCCTTTTTTGAGAGAAGCAATGCTCGCAGTGACCGTGGTTTCAGTCGGGCCATAACTGTTAAAAAATTGGCAGGAGCCACTCGCCCATCGGGCGAGCACCAAAGGGGTGCATGCCTCACCTCCCGCATTCACGAGCCTTAAAGAAGGGATATTCTCATCCATCAAGGCGAGTAAGCTGGGCACGGCATGAAGCACGGTAATGCCTTGTTGGCGCAAGGTTTCACTCAGCTCATCGATCGATTTTACGAGCGTGGCATCGGCCACCCACAAAGTGGCCCCGCAGAAGTAGCTCAACCAGGTTTCTTCGCACCACATGTCGAAGGAAACGGAAAAGCCCTGGTAAACCCGATCTTCGCTACGAATGTTGAGAATGCTTTGTTCTGCGCGCACGAGATGACAAATTTGACGGTGAGTGATGGGAATTCCCTTGGGTTTGCCGGTGCTACCCGAAGTATATAATAGGTAGGCCCCATCACTCGTTTGCGGCCCCGGAGGAGGACGAATGATTCCCTCGGAAACGGGCCTTTCTAAAACAGTGAAAACGGGGCAAGAAATTTCTAAAGGAAGAGGGCTAAAACAAGCCGAGGCCTCTAACTCTGATAAAACCGAAACCACCCGGTCTACAGGCATTTCATCATCGAAAGGAACATAGCTGGCTCCGGCTTTACTGATTCCTAAAATCGCCGCATGCAATTCGAGCCCTCGGGGCCAGCAGATTCCCACGGCTGCACCACGCCCAATGCCCCGCTCTGCGAGCAAAGCGGCGATGGCATCGCTCCAACGATCGAGTTCCAGATAAGTAAGACTCTTGCCCTGATAGATCAAAGCGGTTTTATGAGGATATTTTTGAGCGCTCGCACGAAACAGCTCCGGCAAAGTTTCATTTCTTAAAAACTCAGGTTGTGAGGCTCCAATCAAAATACTGGAAGGCAAACGGGAAGATTTTAGATTAACTTGATTCATGGGGGCACTTGCTATTCTTTTTTAAGCAATGAGAAGTGGTAGTCTTGCCATGTTTTTTTCAGAGTAGAAGAAAGGGTGAGAGGATCAAAAGGCTTCGTAATCACATCCAAGACACCTAATTTTTTATATTCTTCCATTTCGTTTTTTTGAATTTTGGCCGTCATAAAAATAATAGGGGTCTTGGCGGTGGGGGGAATTTTACGTAGTTCTTTAAAAGTAGAAAGGCCATCCATGCCCGGCATCATCACATCGAGAAGAATGAGATCCGGATTAAAAGAAGGCGCCTTTTGAAGAAGCTCTTGCCCTGAAGCGCAAGCCTCGAGCGTAAAACCCGCCGCTTCCAGTGTCATTTTTACGATCACTTGAATATCTGTTTCATCCTCTGCATAAAGAATTTTATTTAAAGTAGGAATCGGCATATCTTTCTTTTAAGATTTATTCTTCTTTAAAACAGATTGGATCATTTCGAGCAAAGCTTTTTGAGAAGTATCTTTTTTTATCAAAGTAGCCGTTACTTTTTGCTTCATATCTTCTTCTAACTCTTGAGAAGAAAAAATAACCACCGGAATGGGGTCGCGGGGTCGATCGCTGAGCAGGGGTAATAGCTCAAGGCCGCTTCCATCCGGCAAATTAATATCTAAAAGAACCAAGTCGAGCTTCTTTTGGCCAATTTCCTCCCGCGCTTGTTGCAGGTTATAGGCGGGAATAATCTCTGCAATCTTGCCCAGAGTCATCGAGACTATTTTTAAAATATCGGCGTTATCCTCCACATGGAGAATGCAGGGGCGGCTTCCTTTCTTCTTTTTTACAATTTCCTGAACCACCTGAAGAAGCCTGGCGGTATTGATGGGCTTATCTAACCAATCCACCACCTGGAGAGCGCTCCCTTCGAGCTCTCGCCGCGCATTTTGCGCGGTGACCGAAACCACGACTACCGGCAAATTTCTAGTTTTTGGATTTTCCCTTATTTTTTTAAGCAAGCTCATTCCATGAAAATCTGGAAGAAAAATATCTAAAGTCATCCCCTCATAGGGGTTTTTCTCGAGCAATTGCAGGGCCTGCTCGCCTGAGTAGGCGATGTCGGCATTATAATTTTGCTGGATCAGCATGAGGCTTAAAAGTTGGGCTGTGTCGAAATCATCTTCGCAGATCAACAAATGAGGCTTATCAGCGTGACGAGTGCTGATCAAAGGAGGCGGCACGGGCAACTTTGGTAATACGGATTGAATGGTGCGGAGCAATTCATCATTCGAAGTACGCGATTTCATGAGAACAGCGGCCACTCTTTTGCGAATTTCGGCGCTTGATTCTTTGGATGAAAGGATAATCACCGGAATGGAATTTCCGTAGCGAAGCTTAATTAAGGGCAAGAGCTCTGCGCCATCCCCATCGGGCAGGAGAATATCGAGGAGAATAAGATCAAAAATTTCTTTTTCGATTTTATCTTTCGCCTCTTGAAAAGTATAGGCCGGCACTAGCCTCGCCACATCTTGCAGAAGGGTCGCAACCCAGCGAGTGGTATCCACATCGTCTTCCACGTGAAGGATAGAGGAAAGGGAGCCTTTTTTTATTCGAGCAATTTTTTGGATCGCCTCTTGCAAACGATGAGGCTCAATGGGTTTATTAATCCAATCAATCACATTCACCCCATTGCCCTGAAACTCCCGGCGCGTGGCTTCTGCTTTTACGGAGATGACAATAATGGGCATATCCTTAGTAGAGCTTATGTTTCGAAGTTGGTGGATTAAAGACGCCCCATTTTGATCGGGAAGCATAATATCGAGGGTCATGGCATCATAATTCTGCTCCTTTAACAATCGAAGGGCCTGCTCGGCGCTATAAGCAATATCACTACTATAGCCCGATTGTTCGAGCATGAGGCTGAGCAAACGCGCAACATCGTGGTCATCCTCACAAATGAGCAAGCGAGGCTTCATCATTGAAGGAGGGCTCAATTTAGGCGCCAATTCATGCCATTCGGGAAGCTCAAAATAAAAAGTGCTGCCTTTGTTTAAATGGCTCTCAAACCCGATTTTTCCATTCATGTGTTCTAAAATAGCTTTGCTAATACTTAAGCCCAAGCCTGTTCCCCCTTTTTTCCTCGAATCGGAGGCATCGGCTTGAGCAAACTTCCCAAAAATGCGATTTTGAAACTCTTTGGGAATGCCTAAACCTTGATCGATCACCGAAACGCGCACCCAAGAATCTTTCTTAGAAACCCGTACACGAACCGTAGAGCCCGGAGGCGAAAATTTTGCGGCATTGGAGAGGAGATTATTCATGACTTGCATCAGTTTATCGTTATCTACATGAACGGTGACGGGGGCTTCGTTGTTTTCGAGCACAAAGTTTACTTTATATTCTTCTCCATAAGCACGATTGGCTTCTAAAGCCTGCTCCAGCAAGGGGCAGAGCAAAAGAGGGCTTAATCGAAATTCCATTCGCCCCGATTCAATTTTTTCGATGTCGAGAATATCATTAATCAGCCTCACCAAACGCTCGCAGTTGTTGATCGCAATCTCGAGCAAGGGTTTGGCCTGCAAAGGAATTTCACCTGACATTCCTCCTGCAATCAAGCCCAAAGAACCTCGAATGGAGGTGAGAGGGGTGCGCAACTCATGGCTCACCGTCGAAATAAATTCGTTCTTCATTTGATCAATTTTTTTGCGTTCGCTGATGTCATGGATGAAAGCATTGAAAACATAGATCTCTCCCATCTTTAAGGGAGAAATGGTAAGCTCGACAGGAAACTCATGGCCCTTGCGGTGCCAGGCAGTGATTTCGATTCGTTTGTTCAAGACAGGCCCCTCTCCCGTTTTCAAAAAATGCTTGAGGCCTCTCTCATGCGCCTCCCTTAAGGCAGGAGGGATGATGGTTTGGGCTAAGGTTCTTCCAATCGCTTCTTCTCGGGACCACCCAAAGGTTTTCTCGGCCTGAGGATTCCATCCTGTAATGATTCCTTTGGAGTCCATCCCCACAAAAGCATCGTAGGCCGTCTCGATGATTAGGCGCGTCCGTTCCTCACTCTGGCGCAAGGCTTCTTCATTCTTTCTATGCGCTTTAAAAATCCTCGAAATGATAAACGCCAGCAAGGCATTGAAGAGAGCCACATAAGCATAGATCCATAGAATAGTTTTCAGCTCTGTATCTCGAGCAATAAACAAAAAAATAAGGGGCAAAACAAAACCCGCACAAAGAATGAAAATAAAAAATCTGTTTTTTCTAAGCATTTAAAAGAATCCTTCGCCTCTCGAAATAAAGATGATCCCTCGATCAAATGCAAATGATATTAATTGTTTTTTTAAAAAGAGTCTAATTGATAAATAAAAGGACTTCTCCTTCTATTCATGTTAGAATTATTTAAAAATTTCCTTCAATTTACGAGGAAGAAAGACATGATTTCTCTTGTCAAAAAATATAAAATATTGATTGCAGATGATGATAAAGACATTGTCATCGTGCTCAGGCAATTATTAGAAGCAAAGGGCTTTAGCACCTTTTCTGCCCATGAAGGGGTTCGCGCGATCGAAATTGCCCATAAAGAAAAGCCCGATCTCATCATTCTCGATTTAAAAATGCCAGCGGGAACGGGGCAATCGGTCTTGCAAACCCTTCGTTCGCGCTATGAAACCGAAAAAATCCCCGTCATGATCCTCAGCGGGCATGCCGATGAAAAGGTGGAGATAGATATAAAGAAGGCAGGGGCCCAAGATTTTATTCGGAAACCCTATGAGCCAGAATTTCTCCTTCAAAGAGTTCGTTCTCTCCTCGGCTTAAGATAGAAAATAAAGTAAATTTTAAACTCGGGAGTTATTCCCGAGTTTTTGATTTTCTATCGAATAAACTCAAATAGTCTCCATAACCTTCCTTGGCTAAATCTTCCTTGGGAATAAATCGAAGTGAGGCCGAATTGATGCAATAACGGTTTCCCGTGGGCGTGGGGCCATCTGGAAATACATGGCCTAAATGGGAGCCCCCCTTGCTGCGCACTTCTGTTCTTATCATCCCAAATTTTCGGTCTTCTTCACTTAAAATTTGCGTGGCATCGAGGGGTTTTGAAAAGCTGGGCCAACCCGTGCCAGAATCGAATTTATCTGTCGAGCTGAAAAGCGGTTTTCCCGTAACCACATCGACATAAATCCCCTCTCGATGATTATCCCAATACTCGTTTTGAAAGGGCGGCTCTGTGCCGGCTTCTTGAGTCACTTTGTATTGCAGGGGGCTTAACTTTTTCTTCAAATCTTCTTTCCCCCACACTTTTTCGATGAATTGCTCTCTGCCCGAATTCATTTTATAGAAGCGATATTGGAAAGGATGCGTTTTATAATAGCCCTGATGATAATCTTCTGCCGGATAAAAAGTTTGGGCAGCTAATATAGGGGTAACGAGGGGTTTTGAATACTTTCCCGATTGGGCCAATTTCTTTTTAGATTCTTCGGCGAGCTTTTTTTGTTCTTCATTATGGTAAAAAATCGCTGTTTTATATTGACTCCCCTTATCAACAAACTGGCCTTCGGAGTCGGTAGGATCGATATTGCGCCAAAACACCTCTAATAACTCTTCGTAAGAAACTTGAGAGGGATGATAAAAAACTTCAATGGCCTCCACGTGCCCGGTTTTTCCGGCAGAAACCTCTTCGTAACTAGGATTTTCTTTGCTGCCTCCCGTATAACCTGAAAGAACCTTAGCAACCCCTTTCAATTGTTCAAAAGGCCCTTCCATGCACCAAAAACAGCCTCCTGCAAAGGTGGCTTTTTGCAAAGAGGGGTCGTTTAAATCGAGCGGATTTTCTTTTGCTTTCATTTTTCCACAAGCTCCCATGAAAAGGCTTATCACTAAATATAGTGTAAAGATAAGAAAAATTGTTTTCACCTTAAACTCCTTTTAATTCTTAAGATGCATCCCCCTCCAAAAAATTTCAACAAAACGAAGTATCAAGCCCCTTTTATTTTTCTTATCGAGTGATAAACTAATAAATGGGCATACGGAATCGCTTATATGAACTTATCCTCTTTCAAAAAAACAGCAGGAATTTTATTTTGCTTCGGCCTTACAAGTTTGTGCTTTCCCTTACAAACCCTGGCCTTCATTTCAAAAGAAGGGGGATTTAGCGTTTGGATGCCGGGTGAACCTCGTTTAGAAAGGGTGAACCATAAAAGTTTCGCCGGCAATGTGGTAGAAAACACCTATACTTTCAAAACGGAGTCCGAAGAATATAGTGTGAGCTATTCGCAGTTACCCGACATCGCCCTTTCTCTTGAAAGCACAAAAGCCCTCTTGATTAAAGCCAAAGAAGGCTTCTTAAAAGAAGCCCACGCCCAGGAAATAAGTTTCGAGAAAATTGCTTTTGTTCAAAAAGAAGCCAGGGAATTGACGTTTCAAATCATTCATCCAAACCATGTGAAGGATGCTACCGGAAAGGCCCGCTTCTTCCTTGTTGATAAAAAAATGTACGTGGTGATGACCTTAAATATCTATGACGATAAAGAGAATATGACTCATTTCTTAAATTCGTTCCGATTACTGAATCTCCTTTCAAAGTCTTTTTTCCCTTTCACTTCTCCCACAATATCATTTTACAAGAAATGAAGAGTATGTGAATAAAAAGGGATGATTAACGCCACTCAAATTCGGGTCGGAAATATTTTAAAAATCGACCAGGCCCTTTATCGTGTTCTTAAAGTGCATCATATCACACCCGGAAAGGGGAATGCTCAAATCCAAACCGACGTGCGTCACTTAAAAACGGGCATCAAACACAACATGCGCTTTCGCTCTGTAGAAGCCGTGGAAGAAGTAGAACTCGAGGCACGTAATATTCATTTTCTTTATCAGGAAGCTTCCAGCTACCATTTTATGGATCCCAACTCATACGAACAATTCGAGCTTTCCAAAACATTTCTCGAAGACGCCCTCCCCTATTTGAAACCTGAAGGGCAAATAATGCTCTTAAGCCACGAGGGCCAATGGGTAAGTTATACCTTACCCAAACGGGTCAGTTTAAAAGTAGTGGAATGCGACCCTCCCTCCAAAGGCATTCCCAATTCCCAAAAAGATGCCAAAATGGAAAATGATGCCATCTTCAAGGTGCCCCTCTTTATAAAGCCCGGCGATGAAGTGGTGATCGATACGGAGACAGGAGACTACGTGGAAAAGGGGTAATTCTTGCTCCCCTCTTTTTCATTTTCCCTTCATTTTTTTGGCTTCTTCCTCCATCTCATTGCACTTGCAAACATACTCCACCGTCACATCGGTCGCTTTCGGTGGCCAACGAGATCCCTCGGGCAATCCGAAGCGATTGTTCCTTCCATCCTTGCTATGCTTGAAGGAAACATCCGAACCCCCGCTAATCGTCGCATCTGACCCCCACGAATTGGTATGAGCCTTCCCATTTTTAGCATCCACCGAAGTTATTGTTTCCACATGGCCCCATTGTTTGTTTCCATCTTCCATCAGGCGGAAGAGATTAATTTTAATGTCGCAGCCTTTTTTAAGCTTTTTATCCATCTTCTCATAACTCACCAGAGTGCCTGGAAATTTCTCATTCACGACGCAATAATCTTTTTTGAGCTTCGTATAATATTCCGCCCGGCCGCTAGCACTGGAACCACCTTTGCCAGAAGGATCTTTATCCGCCCCGATTCCCTTGGCAATCTCATCCCACTCCTTTTTGGTAACTTCTTGTCTGGAATCCACGATGCCCAAAATCCTATTACAAACTACCGTGGACCAAATGCCACATCCTCCTGGCAAAGCAGTATTAGGGCCGTAGCCTTGCCAATGGGTAATATCCTTGGGCAATTTATCAACACTCTCTCCTCCTCCCCCTCCGCCATAAGAAAGAGGTTCTTCGCCTTCGCGCACAGGGGCACAAGGATTATCATCAGGAAAGTTGGATTTGTTTTTTTGCTCTCGTGCTTCTTCAGGATTTTTAATTTCTACATAGCCATCCTCATGAAGAATCAATACAGAGCCCCCAAAATCTTGCCTGAGATCGGCCATATCAGATTCTGATTCTTCTTCCCTAGCAAGAGGCGAAAGATAAAGATAAGTGAAATGAGGAGTACTACTTTTTATTTCCATGCTCTCAGAAGCCATAGAATCGGGTTTCTCTGGAGTAGATGCAGAAGAAGACACTACAGAAGGGTTGGATTCATTCTTTAAATTTTCGGGGGTGGTTCCCTTACAGTGACTAAAAATCAAAGGAAACAATATGAAAATAAGGGCCCAAAAAAAACGAAGCTTGTGCATCGCTTAAAGGATATCTAAATCAGCAAAATTTCTCCATGAGAATCGATAAAAAATAATCTAAATAAAATGTTTAGTAAAAATTGTTAAAAATTGAACTTGGGGATTTTAAAAAAAGCCCCCAAGTTTTGGTTTTAGTAAATATATTTTTTGTTTTTCCACAGATAAAAAAACATTCCACAAACCACCCACTCTCCTCCCCATGTGCAATCCGCTGCCTTCTAAGCTTTCTGAAGTCCCCGCAGAGCTTGACGGAGGAGGGCCCGCCTCAGGGTTAGGGGCCACCGAAGGAGGCCTAAGACAAGACCCGTTAGTACGGATGATTCTTGCAATCCAATCAGTGGCTGCATTCAGGTGGATAAGACTTGTAAATCTTTTTTTAAAAAAAAGTAAAAAATTTGACACCCATTCGTCGATTTGTTGACGAATCACAGCAAAAAATATGCATAAATATTTATACTTCTTTTAACAAAGTAATTTAAATTTAATCAAAAAAATAACGGCACAAACATTGCTCAAGTATTCATACCCAAGATAAAAGGAGGAAATATGAAAAAAACAACGACCAAAAGCGCCATTCTCAAGAATCTCAAAATGAAAATGCAAAAGGATGCTCAAAAAAACAAAGCTACTCGCAAGCGCCATCTCACTTTTTACGGCATGTAATGTAAGAAGTGTTTTGGGGTGCTTAAAACAAGCAAGCCAGGAGATAAACATGAAAAAGACAGCCACTAAAAGTGCCATACAGAAGAACCTTAAAATGAAAATGCGCAAGGAAATTCAAAAGAGCAAAGCTAGCCGTAAGCGGCATGTCACTTTTTTCTCAGCATAAGCATGAATGAGTTTTCTCTCGAAATGTTTAAAAAGAAGACAGAGCTCTTTTTAAAAAAAGTGCTCCCCTCAAATAAGCTCGTCTTGAGGCTTTCTTCTATTATTTTACATAATGTGGAATGCAAAAACCCTGAAGGGGCCGAACAAAGCCCTCCCCTTTATACTTTTAAAATTGCGCAAGAATTAGGCTTATCCCCAGAAATTTCAGAGGCACTTACTCTTACCACTACTCTTTTTTATTCCACTGCCGATTATGCCGATGATCTCGCCGATGGGGACCTCGAAGAAGCAAGCGAAATAGCCTTAAATAACATTTGCCTTCTTTTGTTTCTTCACCAGCAATCTATTCTCTCAATTCCAGAACTGAATGCCTCGAAAAAAGAGGCTTTAGTGGAGCTCTTTTCTACAAAGGGAATCGAAATGGCTTTGGGCCAAGAAGAGGATTTTCGAAGTAACGACCTGCAAAATGTGGATCCGATCGAGATTGCACGCAAAAAAGGAGGGGCGGAGGCTTCCATTTTTTTCGCCGTTCCGGCCTTGGCTGCGGGGCTCCCCCCTAAAATATGGATGGATTTCGGAAGCTCCTTTGGAACCCTCATTCAGGTATTGAGTGATTATTTAGATCTTTTCTTGAACCCTCATTGTGAAGATTGGGTAGATGGAAAAATAACATTGCCTATTCTTTTAGGCTTGCAGAATCTTGAAGAGGCTAAATTTTTAAAAGCACTTTGGGAGCAAGATCGAGCTTCCTCTGAAAATCAAGCCCAAGCCCTCTGGCATCTTGCCCAAGCAAAAGTGGAAAACGGCTTAAAGGAATTTGGCGAGAAAGAATTAAGTTTTTTAAGAAATTTATCTTTGGCCTTGAAGCAACCCCTCTTTTTAGAAAATTTGATCCGTGAGTCAGAAGAAACGATGGAAGCGATCTGTGAAAGCCTTGAGGAGTTTCGGGCTGAAAAAGAAAGGCTTCCCCTAAATTTAAGTTTTACTTCCGCTCAAAACAATGCCTAGGTCTTCAAAAGATTTCAAAATCTTAAAATAAATATCCTGCTGCACCTCCATAAAAAATTTAAATTCGGGCTGAAGCAAGAAATAAGCCACTTCAAAGATAAGATGGGTTTCCCCGAGGCTCTTCAAATGGGCACGATCAAAACGGCTTTGAGGCTGCAACTCGATAATCTCCTTCATTTTAGCCGGAACTTTTTTAAGGGCCTCGTAGGAAGTTTGATAACTCACAGCAATGCTAAAAAGGATTCTTCGCTCTGTCATTCGCCTGTAATTGCGAATACGGCTCTTTAAAAGATCTGCATTTGAAAAAATAATTTCTTCCCCGGAAATACTGCGGATGCGGGTGGTTTTTAAGCCAATGTTTTCGACTTTCCCCTCATAGCCCTCCACAATAATGAAATCGCCGATCACGAAGGGTTTATCTAATACAATGGAGAGGGAGGCAAAAAGGTCTCCGAGGATATTTTGGGCGGCAAGAGCCACCGCCACCCCTCCAATACCAAGGCCCGCTAACAAAGCAGAAATATTGATGCCTAAGTTATTGAAGGCAAGTAAGAGCAAAAACGAAAAGAAGAGGAGCTTCAAAAGAAAACCTAGGGAAGAAATCGTTGTGACCCCCGCCGCATTATGCAGCAAATGGAGCTCTCGATAACGTTGCAAGTAAAAATTAATGAAAACATTCCCCCACAATGCCAGCTGAAACAAAATTCCTAAGATAAAAATTCCCGCAAAATAATTCTTCACCAGAGGGGGTAGATTTAAAAGGAGGGCTCCTCCCCCGAGGGAAAGCAGCAATAAAAACAAAAATTTAGTTTGATTAAAAAGAAGAGCAAATCCCTGATGAAAAGATCGCCCGCCTTGGGAAACTTTTAGATGCCGAAGCATGAGGCGTCTTCCAAAGACGGTGATAACAAGTATTGAAAAGGCGATGAAAACGGCTAACAAGCAATGCGCCAAGGAATTTCCGAAGTATTGGATTTCAAAAAAAGGTGAAATTGTTTTCACTAAGGAAAAATCCATAAAGTTTATTCTTGCCTCTCTTGCTCGAATCAACATTTTTAAAGTAAATAATCAATTAGAAATTTCAAGGTCCTATAAAGACTGCCTTTGTGTTTATGGGGAAAAACCCCAAGCATAATTCAGGGTGCCCCCGATTGTGTCTCTTGATTCTTTTCATTATCTTTTGCGTGTTCAAAATAAAAAGGGGGTGAATGGCAATGGCACAACAACAAGGGCAAACTCAATGTCCTAAATGCAATAAAAGATTTAATTCGCAAAATGAGCTGCAGGAACATGAAAAATATTGTGAGCAAGAAGCTCAACGCTAAAATATTCGAAGCGACAAGAATTGGCAAGCCGAGTATCGCCAATACTTAAAGAAGCGATCCTCGGCTTGCTTAGTAGCGTAAAAAACCAAAGGAGAATGTATGTTGAAAGCAATATTAGTATTGAGCTTTGCTCTTTCTTTAACCCTTTCAGGAAGCGCATTTTTCAAGGGCCTGCAGGCAGCTGAAACCTATCAAGAGAAAAGCAGCGATATTTCAGTTAAAAAAGACGAAGCGGCTTTGAAAGATCAAAAAGAGATCAGCAAAGACAAAGCAGAACTTGCACAAGATTCCAACGCTAAAAAAGACCTCAAGCAAGACAAAAAAGAGCTGTCAGTGGAAAAACAAGCTCCCAGCACAGATATAAAATAAAAAATGAACCGGACTTGAAAATGGATTCCTTCAAGTCCGTATTGAAACCCGAGCGGGTAGGTATTTAATTGCCTACCCGCTTTTTTATTCTCTTACGCCAGATCTTAAAAACAAGGCTTGAACTTGCGAAGCAAATCGTTTTTATATTAGTGCCTTTATAAAGACTTAAAATGAATCAAACTTACTTTTTTGTATTTAAAACAGTTATTTCTGGAATTCTAATTGCTGTAATTAGCTCTCTTGCCAAAACTTACCCCAAATGGGCAGCGCTTCTCACGGCTCTTCCTCTCATGACTTATCTTTCGCTTATTTGGATTTATGCAGAAAATAAGGATTTAAATTTACTCGCTCAATACACTCGCGATGTTTTTATTTGGGTGATTCCTAGCTTAATATTTTTTATTGCCGCTTACTTTCTTTTTAAGTCAAACACTTCTTTTGTGCTTTCAATGCTTGTAGCTACCCTTGCCCTTTTTCTAGGGGTTTTCATTTTTGAAAAATTGAAGTTGATGAAATAAGCTTAAGAGGCTTCTAAGGCATTCACCCGCTCTAAAGTGCTAGGGTGGGAGTAATAATAAAAACTGTAAAGAGGGTGAGGGGTGAGGTTAGAAAGATTCTCTTTCGATAACTTGATTAAGGCTGAAACCATGGGTGCAGAGCGGCCCGTCACTTCTAACGAAAATCGATCGGCCTCATACTCGTATTTGCGGGAAAGATAATTCGAAAACGGAGTTAAAAGAAACGTAAAGCTGCCCTCAAAAAGGCCAAATAAAATAAGAGCCTTGGCGGGGCTCACTTCTCCTGCCCCAAAGGCTTGAAAAAAAGGCGGCCAATGGATTAAGAGCGATAAAACCCAAAAAGCAAATAAGCCACTCACAAAGCCCAAGAGAAGCTGTTTCTGGATGTGGCGTTTTTTGTTGTGGCCCATTTCATGCGCTAGCACCGAGACAATTTCTTCTTCATTCATTTGTTTGATGAGCGTATCAAATAAAACAATCCTTCTAAATTTTCCAATCCCTGCAAAATAAGCATTGGAATGAGAGGAGCGCTTGGAGCCATCGATCGTAAAAATACCCGACATCTTGAATTTAATTTTTGTCGCGATCTCTTCGATCGCTTTTTTCAAGCTTCCGTCTTCGAGAGGAATAAACTTATTGAAAAGCGGCGCCAAGAAAGTGGGATAAACTGCCGCCAAGAAAAGCTGAAAAGCAAAGAAGGCTAAAAAGGCCCAAATCCACCAGTAAGTTCCACTCACCTGATAAAGCCAAAAAATAAGATACAAAATTGGCAGCCCCAAAAGCAAAGAGAGGAAAAGCCCTTTGAGCAAATCGAGCACAAATACTTTGCCTGTCATTTTGTTGAATCCATATTTTTTTTCGATGACGAATTGCGAATAAAGCGAAGAGGGAATACCCAAAATCATAATTCCCAAGCCAATGCCCACGCAATAAAGAACGGAATAACTCAAAGCTTGAGGGGAACTCCAGTGGGAAAGCCAATTTCCCCAAGCCGCGAAGATCCCGCTCAAAATAGCCATCCAGGTAATGAGCACCCCCAAGCAGCGCATCCAGAAGCCAAAGCGCTCTTTTTCCAGAGTATAAGCGATACTTTTTTGGTAAGTGTGAAAATCAATTTTATCTTTAAAATAGCGAGGGACTTCTCTTTGATGAGCGATTATATAGCGACGATTCATAAAGCTTAAAGAGCTTTCAAAGATTTCATGGAAAAAATAAACGCAAACGAATAAATAGAAAAACCAGTGATTCACGCAAACTCCTTATAAGGTATAAGAAACTTCATAGAACTATGAAAGTCGTTTTATATCAACCTGAAATTCCTCAAAACACCGGCAATATCGGCAGGCTTTGTGTTGCCACCCATACTGAACTCATTTTAGTAAAACCTCTCGGCTTTTTTATGGGAGACAAAGAAATCCGGCGAGCGGGGCTCGATTATTGGAAAGATTTGAAACTCAAAGAAGCAAATTCTCTCGAAGAAACTCATTTAGAAAATTCAAAGGCGCGCTTCCTCTATCTGAGCACGAAAGGAAAAAAGCCTTACACCCAAGAAAAGTTTGAAGAAGATGATATTTTAGTTTTTGGTTCCGAAGGATCCGGATTAGCTCCTGCAATTTTTGAAAAATATCCGGATCAAATCCTTACCATTCCCATGTGGGGCCCGGTGCGAAGTTTAAATCTTGCCACTTCGGTGGGCATTGTTCTTTACGAAGCGTATCGGCAACTACACTCACGCCATGCTTGAGAAAAATCACGCTTCGAATAATTTTAATTGAATTCAGAATCAAGATTTTTTTGGTCTTACAAGAAGTTCTAGGAAAAATGAAACTTCAATTTTCCCTCTTCGCAAGAAATTTTAACCTCTCCCCCCTCTTCTAATTTTCCGAAGAGGATTTCCTGGGAGAGAACTTGGGCGATTTCATTTTCAATGAGGCGGCGCATAGGACGCGCCCCAAACTGAAGATCAAAGCCTTTTTGAGCCAAATATTTTCGGGCCGTTTTTTCGAGTTTAATTTTCACATGTTTGGCTTCAAGGCGTTTTTGGAGTTCTCCCACCATTTTTTCTACAATTCGCTCGGCCACTTCAAGCCCTAAAGGATGAAAAGAGACAATCGAAGTGAGGCGGTTTCGAAATTCAGGACTAAATTGTTTTTCGATTATTTTTAAGCTTTTGTCTTCGTATCCTAAATTTCCAAAACCAACCGTCTTCACCATGCTCTCTCTCGCACCCGAATTCGTTGTCATAATCAAGATCACCTGCCTAAAATCAGATTTTCTTCCATTATTATCTGTAAGAGTGGCGTGATCCATCACTTGTAAAAGAATGTTGAAGATATCTTCGTGCGCCTTTTCGATTTCATCGAGCAGCAACACGGCATGGGGATGGCGATGAATGGCATCGGTGAGCTGACCCCCTTGGTCAAAACCCACATAACCCGGGGGAGATCCAATCAAGCGAGACACCGTATGTTTTTCCATGTATTCGCTCATGTCAAATCGAACAAACTCAATGCCCAAATTTTTAGCGAGTTGCTTGGCGAGCTCCGTTTTCCCCACTCCTGTGGGCCCCGCAAAAAGAAAACTGCCGATAGGCTTATCGGGCTCGGATAAGCCCGCTCGAGAAAGCTGAATGGCCCTCACCACTTGATCTACAGCATCATCCTGACCATAAATCACTCTCTTTATATCGGGGGCTAGAAGCTCCAATCTTTTTTTATCATCTACCTTCACTGTATGAGTGGGTACTTTTGCAATGCGAGAAACAATGCGCTCGATATCTTCAAGGCTCACCTCTCCCCCACCCTGTTTGGCCTTTCTTAATTTCACTTCCGCTCCTATTTCATCCATCACATCAATGGCTTTATCGGGGAGAAATCGATCGTTAATATATTTTGAAGAAAGATCCACGCAAGACTTTAAAGATTCCTCCGTATATTTTACGCCATGAAATTCTTCATAATATTTTTGCAGACCTCCTAAAATCTTGTAGCAGTCTTCAATACTCGGTTCATCTACTTCCACCTTCTGGAAACGTCGAGAAAGGGCGTGGTCCTTCTCAAAAATCGTGCGATATTCTTGATACGTGGTGGTACCAATGCATTTGATATCGCCGTTGGCCAGTGCAGGCTTGAAAATATTAGAAGCATCGAGCGAACCTCCCGATACCGCCCCCGCTCCAATGATCGTATGGATTTCGTCGATAAAAAGAATATGATTCTTATCGTTTTGAAGGGCTTTGATCACTGCCTTCAAGCGCTCTTCAAAATCCCCCCGAAACTTGGTGCCTGCAAGCAAGGCCCCCATATCGAGAGCAAAAACAGTAGAGGCTCGCAGGCATTCGGGCACTTCTTTTTGGGTAATGCGAAGGGCCAAACCTTCGCCAATGGCTGTTTTGCCAACACCTGCATCCCCCACGAAAATGGGATTATTTTTGCGGCGTCGAGCCAAAATATGAATGGTTCTTTCTAATTCTAAAGACCGGCCAATCAAAGGATCGATCTGACCTTTCTTGGCTTTTTCATTCAAATTAACGCAAAATCGAGAGAGGGCATCTTTCTTCTTGGCGGGCCTTTCTTCTTTTTCTTCCCCCTCGGGTTTTAACTCCTCCCCTTCCGTCTCGAATTTTGAAACCCCGTGAGAAATGTAGCGGACGATATCAAAGCGAGTGAGGTCTTGCTGGGCTAGAATATACACCGCATGCGATTCTTTTTCGCGAAAAAGGGCGGCGAGCACATTTCCCCCATCCATTTCATTTTTTTCTGCCGATTGGAGGTGAGTGGCCGCCACTTGGAGAACATATTGCACCCCCACCGTATATTGAGGATCTTCTTCGCTAGAGAGTTTTTCCAAATGCATGTCGAAGAAACTTTCTAGATCGCGCCGAATTCGGTTGAGATCGGCTCCACAACGAAGCAAAATTTTAGCCGCCGTTTTATCGTAGCTTAAGGCATATAAAAGATGTTCCAGCGTAACAAACTCATGCCGGCGCAATTTTGCTTCTTCATAGGCTCGTTTAAGGGTTTTTTCGAGCTCGTCGGTGAGGGTCATCCTTCTTCTACCTCCATAATGCATTCTAAAGGGTGTTGATGTTTTTTGGCGAGGGCCTTTACTTGATACACCTTCGTTTGCGCCACATCGTATGAATACACCCCACACAAACCTTCTCCTTCGGTATGTACTTTCCACATGACGCGATGTGCTTCTTCGGAAGCCTTATGAAAAATCTTTTGAAGAACAAGCACTACGAATTCCATAGGTGTGTAATCATCGTTCAACAAAAGCACTCGGTAGAGATTGGGCTTTTTAAGCTCTTTGCGCACTTGAGTGGCCAGCTCGCCTTCGCCCTCTTCTTCATGCTTTGTATTGTCAAATTCTTTAGCCGCCATGTTTTTGATTATACCATCCTTTATAGAAAAAATTTACCCTTATTTCAGAGAACTTCACAACTTTTTTTTAAGAGAGAATTTTCGGGAAAAAGAACCCAACCTTTTGTTGGTAGGAAGCATAGTGGGGATATACCGATTTTATTTTTTGTTCTTCAATACAGGCCCTCCAAGCAATGCACCCTAAAAAAAGAAGAGTTAAAAAGAGATTAAAATAAGAAAATTTCAAAAGGCAAAAACCAATCGTGGCAAGAATCTCTCCTGAATACATAGGATGGCGCATCCAGCGATAAGGCCCCCGATTTACCCAATCTCGCACTTCAGCCATGATGCTAAAAGATCGCCGAAGGTAAAATAGCGCCCAAAGCGCCATGGCATCTCCTATGAAAATAAAAACCATTGCGAGAGAGTGGTATAAAGAAAAGCCCCCCGGGAAAAAAGGCGTTAAAAATGCCTGAAGAATCGATGTCTTTTGAATCGAAGCTTCATAAACGAGAGAAGAAGATTCATAAACTCCGAAGGGAAGCAAGGCGCAAAAAAAAGGGAAAACTATTTCTCTAAAGCGATTGGCCACTACCCGCGCGGGAGAACGAAAAAGATAACTCCAAAAAAAGATGGCAAAGGGAAGCACAATCAAAACCCATTGGACCCAAGAAAAAAAGGAAGCGGAACGCGGAAAGGCCAGCACATCATAGGCTTGGAGTAAGATGCGGTAAAGAAGATAAAAGCCAAAGAAATTACTGCCTAAAATTCTTGCAAGAAGCTCCCCTCCACCTTCTTTTCTTTCTTTAATCTGTCTCCAAAGGAGGTAGAAATCCAAAAAAACAAAAAAGACCAACGCCGCCTCAAACGCTCGGGCGTGGTACTTAAAAATAAAAAAATGCATACAATATCTGTATCGCTTTTTACCACGCGGAGCGAGGTAATTTTATCAGGTATCTTTGAGGGGGAATCGATCTGCATGCACTGCATCTTCGCCCGCTCTCCATTCAAAGTGGGGGCGGACGAACATGAGTTTCTTTTGAAGAGAGGGGGGAACTTCCAGCGATTTCTTAGAATCACGAAGAGCTTCTGCAAGTTGCACAATTTCATCCATCGCCTGTTCATCGCTTATTTTTCCGAAAAGTATTTCTCCATCCTCGCGATCAATCTGAACCGAATTGGGGTTTTCGCAATTGGTTAAACAATCAACCATTCTCAATTCTGCAATTTTCCCGAAAAAACCTTTTTTGAGTTTTTTCTCATAAAGCCTTTGAAGGCTTTCTTCATTTTTTAAAGCAGGATCTTCTTGCTTATTTTGCACAATACAAGAGCGACAGACCAGCACCGTAACTTTTTTATTTGCCATGGGGATTCCTTTCTTCATTTCCTCATATTCGCAGGTAAAGTCACTTTGCGCAGGCGGATGCTTTTGGGGGTCACCTCCACCCATTCATCTTCTTTAATAAATTCAATAGCGCGCTCAAGAGTTAAGGGGGTGACGGGGGTTAAAACCACATTCTCGTCTTTGCCCGCCGCGCGAATATTGGTAAGCTTTTTCTCACGGCAGACATTCACGTTCAAATCGTTGTCGCGATTGTGCTCTCCGATGATCATCCCCTCGTAAACAGGCACCCCTGCTTCTACAAATAAAACCCCACGGGGCTCCAAGTGAAACAAGCCATAAGCCACCGTCTCCCCTTGGCGATCCGAAATAAGCGAACCGCTCACGCGGCTTTTGATTTCTCCACGAACAGGCTCGTAACCCAAAAGATAGGAATTCATGAGGCCCACGCCTTTGGTATCGGTGAGAAATTCATTTCGGTAACCAATGAGGCCTCGTGAGGGAACCGAAAACTCCAAACGAATTCTTCCCGACCCATGATTCACCATGTTGATCATTCGGCCTTGGCGAAGCGAAAGCTTCTCGGTAACAATGCCCATGTAGTCTTCGGGAATATCTACAAAGAGATGTTCGATGGGTTCTAACCTTTGGCCTTTTTCTTCCTTGAAAATAATCTGAGGCCGGCCCACGCACACTTCATAGCCTTCTCGGCGCATGGTTTCGAGTAAGATCGCCATCTGAAATTCGCCCCGGCCTTTCACCACAAAGCTATCTTGATTTTCACTCGATTCTACGCGAAGCGCCACATTATACAGAGTTTCCTTTTGGAGACGTTCCCAAATTCTTTGGGATTGAACGAGCTTTCCTTCTCTGCCTGAAAAGGGAGAAGTATTGGGCATGAACTTCATCGCCACGGTAGGCTCATCTACCACTAAACGTTTCAAAGCCTTCGGCGCATTTTGTGTGCAAATGGTGTCTCCAATTTCCACATTTTCTATGCCCGATAAAATCACGATATCTCCCGGATCTACTTGATCGACTTCCTGAAATTTGAGGCCTTCGTAAACTTGCAAACAAGAGACCTTCAAGGTTTTGGGCTCTTTGTCTCTTCCAATACATACTAAAGTTTCATTTTTTTTGACCCTGCCTTGAAAAACTCTCCCAATGGCCAAACGCCCCAAATAATCTGAATAGCCCAAATTAGTGACCAACATCTGAAAAGGTTCTGCAGCATCATAATGAGGAGGAGGCACTTCGGAAATAATCGTTTCGAATAAGGGGGCTAAATCACTACCCTTTTGCTCTAATAAAACTTGAGAAATTCCTTCACGTCCAATGGCATAAAGTATTGGAAATTCTATCTGATTTTCATCAGCATCTAGATCAATAAATAAATCGTAAATTTCATTTAACACTTGCTGGGGACGAGCATCTTTGCGATCGATTTTATTGATGAGCACAATGATCTTGAGGTGCGATTCTAGAGCCTTGCGAAGCACAAAGCGAGTTTGGGGAAGCGGCCCTTCGGAGGCATCGACCAGCAAAATGGCTCCATCGACCATTTTGAGCCCACGCTCTACCTCGCCACCAAAATCAGCGTGGCCAGGAGTATCAATGACATTGATTTTTACTCCCTTCCAATGAACCGAGCAATTCTTGGAAGCGATGGTGATTCCTCTTTCGCGCTCGAGCTCCATGCTATCCATCACGCGTTCTTCTGCTGCCTGATTTTCGCGAAACACACCGGCTTGCCGGAGCATAAAATCAACCAAGGTGGTTTTGCCGTGGTCTACATGGGCAATAATGGCCACATTTCTGATTTTTTCGTTTTGAGCATTCGCTTTCATAAGGGGGCAGCCTCTAACCTGTATTCTCGCACAAATGCAAAGAAAGATTTTACATTATACATTTTTTCCTTGGGCCTTTGAAAGAGCTTGTTGTAATGAAAAAACAGGATGGGAATTACGCTTGGAGTTCCAAAAGAAATTCGTGAAGGTGAAAAAAGGGTCGCTCTTGCTCCCAATACCGTCGCACGCCTCTGTAAACAGGGCTTTGAAGTGCATATAGAAAAGTCGGCAGGCACCGCAAGCTTCTTTGCGGATTCACAATATCAAAAAATGGGCGCTATTCTTGAAGAGACTAGCAGCTCTCTTTATCAAAATTCGCAAATCATTCTTAAAGTTCAAACCCCTCTTTCTCAAGAAATTTCTCAAATCAAAAATGATGTTACGCTCGTCAGTTTTATTTTCGAACATCGTTTTTCTCAGGAAGTCGTCGCTCTCAAAAGTAAAAATATAAAAATTTTTGCGATGGAAAAAATTCCTCGCATCACCCGTGCACAAGAAATGGATGCCCTTTCTTCTCAAGCCACGGCCGCAGGTTACAAGGCCGCGCTTTATGCCGCCCAACTCAGTTCTCGTTTTTTTCCCATGCTCACGACGGCCGCCGGCACGATGAGGCCCGCCAAAGTTTTAGTAATGGGAGTGGGGGTGGCGGGCTTGCAAGCCATTGCCACGGCAAAACGCCTAGGGGCGCTGGTGGAAGCTTACGATGTGAGAGCAGAGGCCCGCGAGCAGGTAGAATCTTTAGGGGCGCGTTTCATCCGCAGCTCCCTCAATGCCCAAAGCCAAGGAGGTTATGCCCGCGAGCTTACCCCGGAAGAAAAAAAAGAAGATGCAGCGCTTCTTGCCGAACATATTGCCCAAGCAGATATTCTCATCACCACGGCACAAATTCCGGGGAAAGTAGCTCCCCTGTTAGTGAGCGAAGAACAGGCGCTTAGCATGAAGGCAGGTTCGGTGATTATTGATCTTGCCGCAGAGGCAGGCGGGAATTGCAGCCTCACCCAAGCGGGCAAACTCATCGAAAAGAACTACATTAAAATTTTTGGGCCCTTGAATTTACCAAGCGAACTCTCCATTCATGCGTCTGAAATGTATTCGAAAAACATCTCTCATTTTCTAGATCATCTCACTCAGGGCGGAAAAACTCTTGAATTCAACTTGAAGGATGAAATCCTTTCAGGAGCTTTTTTATGATTCATCCATTCATGTCGATCTTGAAAGGTGCAACATGAGCGAATCTCTTTGGCCCGCCCTTTATATTTTCTTGCTCGCCATCTTTACTGGCTATGAAGTGATTGCCCGCGTTCCTGTTATTCTTCATACGCCCTTAATGTCGGGGTCTAACTTCATCCATGGCATTGTGCTCGTGGGGGCCATGCTAGTGCTCGGACACGCCCATTACCTTCCCGAAAAAATGATCGGTTTTATGGGGGTGTTCCTTGCCACGATAAATGCAGCGGGAGGCTATGCTGTAACCGTTCGAATGTTGAAAATGTTTGAAAAGAAGAAAGGATCATAGCTCCCCCTCCCCCTCTTACTTAAAAGAGCGAACTTATTATGAACATCTTTATTCAAAGCATTTACTTTATTACCGCGCTCTTATTCATTTTAGGACTCCAGCGAATGAGCTCTCCCCTCACGGCAAAAAGCGGAGTGGTTTGGGCAGGAGCAGCCATGCTTTTAGCAGTGCTCGCTACTTTTCTCACTCCAGGGCTTAGAAATTACGAGTGGATCCTGCTTGCCATTTTCTTAGGAGCTTTTCCCGCTTTTTTTGCCTCTCAAAAAGTACCGATGACTGCCATGCCACAAATGATAGCCCTCTTTAATGGGATGGGGGGCGGAGCAGCGGCAGCCATCGCCATGCTAGAAGTTTCTAAACCTATTCTCTCCCCTCCCTTACAGATACTCACTCTGGGAGGGGGGCTCATCGGTTCAATTGCTTTTTCGGGAAGCATGATCGCTTTTTTGAAACTTCAAGGATGGATGAGTGAAAAACCTTTCACTTTTCCCCTTCAAAATATTTTTAATTTATTAATATTAATCGCTTCCATTGCCTGTGCAGCTCTTTATTTTACCCGGCAAGACCCTCTTTTTATCTTTCTATTTTTTGCTCTCTCTCTCGCCTGTGGCCTCCTCATGACTTTACCCATCGGAGGGGGAGATATGCCGGTGCTGATATCCTTATATAATGCTTTCACCGGCCTTGCAGTGGGTTTTGAAGGCTTTGCACTCAACAACGATGCCATGATTATTGCCGGAACGGTGGTGGGAGCCGCCGGCACCTTGCTTACCCAACTCATGGCCAAAGCGATGAACCGATCGATTCGAAATGTTTTATTTGGTGCTTTTGGTTCTGGCAAGGCCTCGAGTGAGCAAGCCTCCAAAGGCAGCATGAGGTCCATCGATTTGGAAGACGTTTCTATTTTACTCGCCTATTCGAGCAAAGTGATTATCATCCCCGGCTATGGTATGGCCGTTGCGCAGGCCCAGCATAAGGCAAAAGAGTTGATGGATTTACTCGTGGCCCGAGGCATTGAAGTGAAATTTGCGATCCACCCTGTCGCCGGCCGCATGCCCGGACACATGAATGTGCTGCTTGCCGAGGCAGGGGTTCCCTATGAATTTCTTTTTGACCTCGAAGAAATCAACGCTGAATTTCCCAGCACAGATGTGAGCTTAGTGATAGGCGCCAATGACGTCGTAAATCCCGCCGCACGCAATAACCCCTCGAGCCCTATCTACGGAATGCCCATTTTAGATGTAGATAAATCTAAAAATGTGGTGGTGATCAAGCGCGGAAAAGGAAAAGGATTCGCAGGCATTGAAAACGAACTCTTCTTTACGGGGAACACACGCATGCTCTACGGCGATGCACAATCGGTCCTCAACGAGCTCGTACAAGCTTTAAAAAAACGATAAAATAAATAAGCCTTGAGTGAGCCTTCACCCCAAATTACCCAACTTCGCTCAGGCATGTCTTGAAAATAATATTCCACTGATTGCCCGTGACAAAGACTTCAGGCATTATGAAAAATATTTTCACCTTAAACTGATAAAGTTTCAATAAATGCCATTCAAACAGCCCTATCTTACTTTCGGCGACCTCGACGGCTTTTTCGGCCTCTTTGTAGATAATCTTTTGCAACTGATGCTCATTTCGCTTCTCTGCACTAGCATTTGCGGCTTGCCCAGCGATCTAGTAAGCCGTCAAATATTGCCGGGAGCGGCCCTTTCTGTTTTAGCAGGCAACCTTTTTTATGCTTGGCAAGCACGGCGATTGGCCTTCCAAACCGGGCGCAGCGATGTAACAGCCCTCCCTTACGGAATTAACACAGCAAGCTTGATGGCCTTTATCTTCCTCGTGATGGGGCCTGTTTATCAAGAAACCAAAGATCCAATTCTCACTTGGAAAGTGGGTTTGTTTGCTTCTCTTTTCAGCGCCCTCGTAGAACTGGCCGGCGTTTTCTTTGGAAATTGGCTTCGCAAACACACCCCCCGTGCAGCGCTTCTTTCTTCTCTTGCCGGAATTGCAATCACCTTCATTGCGATGGGTTTCGTCTTCGAAATTTTTTCTTCTCCTCTGCTCGCCTTGCTTCCCATGATGATCGTACTTTTCGCTTATGCCTCTAAAATTCGCTTTCCAGGGGGTTTGCCGGGTGGATTTGTAGCCCTCTTGGTGGGAACTCTCATTGCCTGGGGAAGCCGATGGGCAGGCTTTCAATTCTTTCATCCTGCTCAAGAAGGATATTCCTTTGCATTTCATCCTCCTCTTCCCGTGTTGGGAGATTTATTTTCATTCTTGCTCAGTGCTCATGGCTGGAAATACATGGGAGTTATTTTTCCGATGTCTCTTTTTAATGTCATCGGTTCCCTTCAAAATTTAGAAAGTGCGCAAGCCGCGGGAGATGCTTACGATACAAAAACTTCTTTATTGGCTAATGGAGTCTGTGGATTGATTGCCGCCGCGTTTGGATCTCCCTTTCCAACCACCATTTACATTGGCCATCCCGCCTGGAAGGCGATGGGAGCCCGAAGCGCTTACTCTATTTTGAATGGAATAGTCATTGCCGCACTTTGCTTGATGGGAGGCATCACCCTCATTTTACAATGGATACCCCTTGAAGCTACTTTAGGTATTTTAGTTTGGATTGGAATTGTAATCACTTCTCAGGCTTTTGAAGAAATTCCTAAATCTCACGCGCTGGCGGTCGCACTGGGTCTACTTCCCTCGCTTGCTGCTTGGGCCTTGCTCCTCATCGAAACTGCGCTTCGCAAGGCAGGCACCTCTCTTTTCGAAATGGCCCCGCAATTCGGAAATGAAATCTATATTTATGGGATTATTTCTCTTTCTCAAGGCTTTCTTCTCTCTTCGATGATACTGGCCGCCATGATGGTGTATTTTATTGAAAAAGATTTTTTCAAGGCGGGTTGCTGGGCCATCGTGGCAGCCTTATTTTCATTGCTAGGCCTCATTCATGCCTACACTCTTACAGAAAATGGGATTCAAAATAAGTTTGGATGGGCTGCGGCACCAGCTTTTGGCCTCATATATGCCCTCATTGCTTTCATTCTCTTTATCTTTGACTTAAAAGCGAAGAAAAAAGATTTAGCCTTTTAAAGAGAGAGTGAGCTCGAATTTAGCCACAGGCTCATCCCCTGAAAGAGAGGGGGTAGTCGCAATCACCTGAATTTTACGATTCAGCCGGCTTTTCTTTTTGATCACTTCTCTCACCTGTGCCGAAATTTTTTTTCCATCTTTACAAAGAAAATGAACATCGCCCTCTGCGCGTTTGAGGAAATCGGCTTTAAAATCTTTAAAAATCAGCGATACCTTCTTTTTACTTTTTCGGATGGCGCTCATGGCAAGCAAGCCCCCTGCGCAATCTGCCCCCATGGCAAGCACTCCAAAATACATGCAGCTCAAATGATTGCGCGTCATGAAATTGAGAGGAATTTTTACCTCCGCCCTCTCCTCATTCAACTGAAGCACTTCTGGGTTTGCCAAAAACAAAAAACGAATTTGAGTTAAGCCAAACAATCTCAAAAAAGCCGTGTTCTTCCAATCCATGAATTTCTCCTTGTCTCATCAATGGTAGAACTTATTCTAAAACAAAAAAGCCCTTCGAGTATTTAACCCGAAGGGCAATTTTTAAACGTTAGCTATGATTTTACCAACGTCCGCGGCCACCGCCATCGCGGCCACCACGGCCACCGCCGCCGCCGAAACCACCACGGCCACCACGGCCGCCACCGCCACCGAAACCGCCGGAGCGTTTTTCAGGGGGTCGGGCTTCATTGACAACGATTGAACGCCCGCCCAAATCACGACCGTTGAGTTCATCAATGGCCTTTTGAGCTTCTTCATCGCTCGACATTTCCACAAATCCAAAACCTTTGGATTTGCCGGAGAATTTATCGATGATGATGGAAACGCTGTCGACAGTCCCGAAGGCTGCAAACAGGTCACGCAGTTCATTTTCGTTGGTGGAATAAGGAAGGCTCCCTACATAGAGTTTCTTTCCCATACTTTCCTCTTACTTAAAAGCTACTGCCTAGAGTAGGAAAGAACCTTTTCTACAGATAGGCACGAAGCAAACCTCTTCTATCTCATTTAAAGAACCACCCCTCGCGGAAGAAGAAACGTTTAAGGGGTCCCTGCCAGGCCTCATGCCTAACCATTTCAGGCATTAAAGTCTTAAAACGCAAAAATGTCAATGGAAGCTTTTTTCAAATTGATTCCTTTTGCGCAAACTTTTATAAGAAAGTATCCATGAACTCTGACAAATTAAGTCCCCCTCAAAGCAAAGCCAAGCAAGAAACACCTATTTTTTACCCTAAACTTCTCTCGACTCTCAAAAATTATTCCTTCCCTCTCTTTTGGGGGGATTTATCGGCGGGCATTATTGTAGGTATTGTGGCTCTGCCTTTGGCCATCGCCTTCGCCATCGCTTCGGGAGTCAGCCCAGACCGCGGACTCACCACTGCCATTATTGCCGGTTTTTTAATCTCTGTATTGGGGGGCTCGAAAGTTCAAATCGGAGGTCCTACCGGGGCCTTTGTGGTCATTGTTTATGGAATTGTTCAGCAATATGGCATCAATGGGCTCTTGGTTTGCACCCTCATGGCGGGCATGATGTTAATTCTCATGGGAGTCTTACGGCTGGGCACCATCATTAAGTTTATTCCCTATCCCCTGACTGTTGGCTTTACCGCAGGGATTGCCGTGGTGATTTTTTCTTCCCAAATCAAAGATTTATTGGGGCTTCAAATCGGAAATTTGCCAGCTGATTTCATCGATAAATGGCAGCTTTATTTCAGCCATCTTCATACCTTTCAAATTCAAAGCCTTCTTCTTGGGATAAGCTCCTTAGCACTCATGATGGCTTGGCCACGCCTTCCTTACGCTTTTGCAAAAAAAATTCCGGCTTCTATGGTAGCCATTTTGATCATCACCTTTCTAGCACAATTCTTCCATCTTCCGGTAGAAACCATTGGCTCTCGCTTTGCTTCGATCCCCAGTGGAATTCCTAGCCCCGTTTGGCCCGAACTTCATTTAGCAGAACTCAAACACCTCATCGGTCCTGCCTTCACGGTGGCCCTCTTGGGAGCCATTGAATCTCTTCTTTCCGCCACCGTCGCAGATGGAATGATAGAGAGCAAACACCGCTCTAATACAGAGCTCATTGCCCAAGGAATCGCCAACATCGTAAGCCCTCTTTTTGGGGGGATTCCCGCCACCGGAGCTATTGCCCGTACGGCCACCAATATCAAAAATGGAGGGCGCAGCCCCCTTGCAGGCATTATTCATTCCCTTACCTTGTTTTTGATTGTGGTGTTATTTGGAAAATGGGCAAAATTGATTCCTCTCTGTGTTCTTTCTGCCATTTTGATCGTCATTTCCTATCATATGAGTGAATGGAGGGCATTCAAAATACTCCTTCGCGCGCCAAAGATGGATGTCTCCGTGTTACTCGCGACTTTTTTCCTCACCATTTTGGTTGATCTTACGGTGGCTGTTGAAATTGGCATGCTGATGTCGATGATTCTTTTTATGAAGCGGATGACGGACGTCACGAGCATTAAAGACGTTACAGAAACTCTACAGCATGAAAACGAAGAGGAGAGTTTCGAAGAGCATCCTCCTTCCGAAATTCCGCGGGGCGTCACCATTTTTGAAGCCGAAGGCGCCTTCTTTTTTGGAGTAGCGGAATTACTTCGTGAAAATCTAGATATAGGCGATAAACCCCCCAAAGTAATCATCCTTAAAATGCGACATGTACTCGCCCTTGATGCCACAGGCATTCGTGCCTTAAACGATCTACGGAAAACCTGCAAAAAACTTGGAAGCACCCTCATTCTCGAAGGCATTCATGCCCAACCTTATTTTGCGCTAGACCGAGCGAACCTTATTGGCAAATTTGGAGAAAAAAATGTCGTAGAAACTTTGCAAGAAGCCATTCGCAGAGCTCGAGAGGTTCTCGATTCTCCATGAAAGACTTTAAAGGTTCTTCCATGATTTTTAGCCTTTTTAAGATTATTTCTATTCTTGTTTTCTTCTATCTTCTGCTTGCCTATTTTATTCTCCCCTTCCTATGGAAACATTACGAACACAATCCTGCCCTCGAGTCTTTTCCCAAATTCAGCCGCACGGCCAGTGGAATTCCGGGGGATCCTCTCAATATTGGTTTAGTGGGTAGTGAAAATGAAATAATGTCAGCCATGATTCTTGCCTCGTGGACGCCCGCCGATCCCATCACTTTTGCCAACGCAAAAAAAATAGTCGTGAGCATTCTTGCTCATAAAGATTACGCGAGCGCTCCGGTGAGCAATCTTTACTTATGGAATAGAAAAGAGGATTTCGCCTTTGAAAAAGAAGTGGGAGGATCGCCCAAAGCCCGCCATCATGTGCGATTTTGGAAATCGGCGCTTTCTGATACCCACGGCCGGCCTTTCTGGGTGGGCGCCGCTACTTACGATAAAACTTATGGTTTGAGCCATCGAACGGGTCAAATCACCCATCATATTTCTCCTGATATCGATTCGGAAAGGGATGCCCTCCTCCAAAGTCTTGCTCAAGCGGGTCAACTTTCAGAAATCTATCAAGCCAGTGGAATCGGCCCCACCTTGCGAGGGAAAAATGGCGGAGGGGATCGTTATTACAGTGATGGCGAATTGAGCGTGGGCATTATTTCCCCCGAAAATAAAAAACAAACCCAAGCCCCCCCGATCCTTCAAAATCCCTTCTGGGTTCAAATGAAAAATCAAGGCTGGGAATGGATCAAAGCCCTTCTCGAACCCTTGAATTAAAGCATGCCTCCACCGCAACTTTTCTAACAAAATTCCGATAAGTCTTTTTAAAGGGGGCTTTCATGAACAGCGTCAATCAAGCCGAAAATCATTGCCATGAACGGATCGAAGTAGACCACACTTACCTCTTGAATAAGAATTTGGGCAAAGATGCCTGCCAAAATCGAGAGCCAGCACGATCTGTAAAGGTGTTAGAAATAAAGGAATGGGCGCCTGGAAAATACATGGCTCGCCTCGATTTTCCGCGCCATAGCTCTCAAAATCCGAATGAAGAGACACTCTATCTCACCTGGGTGAGCATCGATCGCCTTTATAGTGTTAAAAAAGTTTGCGGAAATTTTACTCCTCTTTCTCACTATACCCGCAAAATACAGAGCTAAACCTAGATTTTATTCAAAATATCTTCGTAAATATCTTTTCTGGGTGGCACATTTTTCTCCCTGACTAATGAATCCACCCCTCTTCAATCCCCCACAAGCTCAAAGCGCCCATCGTGAACCAAAGCGCAGTCGCATGCAACAAGGGCCGGGGGCCTACCCTACGCAAAGCTTGAAGATTCATATTCGCACCCAAAAGAAAAAGGGTGAGTCGCATGGTTTCTTGCGCTCGATGCGCAAAGAAGTCTCCCATAGGCTTGAGCTCAGGAACAAAAGTTGTTGCTGCAGCGGCCGCCAGAAAACCAAAAATGAATTTTGGAAAAGCGGGAGTGGGGCCTGCATTATTTTTGCTCGAAGTTCTGCGATCCCAGGCGTTCATGGCTGCCACCAAAGGCATAATCCACAAGGCGCGCGCAAGCTTTATGGTTGTTGCAAGCTCTAAAGCCTCGCGGCCATAGCTCGAAGCCGCCCCCACCACAGAACTAGTATCGTGAATAGACAAAGCCGACCATAATCCGAATTCGTGTTGAGACATATTCAGCCGATGGCCAATCCAAGGAAAAAGATAGAGCGCCAAGCTATTCAAACCAAAAACGGTTCCCAAGGCCACCGAAACGGAAGGATCTTTCGCTTTCAAGCCCAAAGCCTGATAGATTGCGGCGATGGCACTTCCCCCGCAAATCGCAGTCCCCCCATCGATCATGCGCCGTTGATTTGTTTCCAAGCCAGACACTCGACTGAGTAATTTACCAAGACCTAAAGTGATAGAAATTCCCCCCAACGTATAAAAAAAACCGTTCAGGCCCGCACTCGCCACTGCATGGAGATCTAGCCCAGCACCCATGGCAACAATGGAGGCCGCAAGCAGAGGTTTAGTGATTTTACTGGTTTGCTCACTGTAAGGGTTACCCACCGTGAGAGCAGTGAATAATCCTGCGGCTAATGCCATCCCACTGCTAAGCCCTTGCCACATCGATGCGATCGCAAGGGCAGGCACCGCATAAGGGGATAAATTCTCTTTGAGCATGGTGAAAGGACTTGCCACGACAGGGGCGAGCTCGGGCGCCCTCCTTCTTTCACCAGAAAGATCGGGTGGCAAAACCTCCTCTCCTGGAGGAGGAGAACTTCGAGGCTTCAAATCATGAAGGGCGGCTTCGAGGCGATCCATCGCCCTTTCAATCTGAGGAACATCCACGCCACCAAAAGCCAGGCGGAAATTGCCAGGGGCATAAAAATAAGTGCCCGGCACAACGGCCACATGGGCTGCATCGAGTAAGTAGCGAGCCAAATCGACATCTGTTTTAATTTCTCTCCCATCGGGCGCCGTCGTGTCTAAGTAAGAACGGGCATCGGCAAAGGCATAAAAAGCGGCTTCCGGAAGCGTGGTAGGAAGCCCCATGCGATTTAAACGATCGGTGATCACTCGGGCACGACTTTCAAATTCACGCACCTGTTCTCGAATAAAACTTTGATCTCCCCTCAAAGCCGCATTGAGCGCTGCTTGGGCAATGGTATCGGTATTGGCCGCCTCATGCGCTTGCAAGCGAACAACGCCTTGAATCACCTCTCGAGGCCCCACCAGCCAGGTAACTCTCCAACCCGCGAGCGAATACACCTTGCTTCCCCCGTTCATGGTAACCGTTCTTTGGCGCATCCGAGGCAAAGAAGCGAAGGGCGTAAATTCACCCTTGTAGGTGTGGCCATCATAAATTTCGTCGGCGATCACCATTAAATTATTTTTTTCTACAATCGCTGCGAAGGCTTCTAGCTCGCTTCGGGTATATACCACCCCAGTGGGGTTTGAAGGGTTGGTGAGAATAATCGCTTTGGTGTTTGGATTTTCTCGAATACTTCTTTCAAGGTCTTCGGGCCTAATGCGAAATCCCGTTTCACGTTCTCCCAATAAAATGACCGGATTACCCCCCGCGAGCCTCACTTCATCGCGGTAACTCGGCCAAGCAGGCCCCAGTATAATAGCGCTATCTCCTGCTTCGAAAAGAGCCTGACAAGCAAAGGTGAGTGAAGATTTTCCACCACTGCTTACTACAATCTCTTCGCGGTCGTATTTCAAGCCATAGGGCCAATATTTTTCATGAATCGCTTGAATCAAATCAGGCTGACCTTGAACCGCACCGTAAGTCGCCGGCTTATTTAATGCGGCCTCGGCGGCAGCTTGCCGAATATGCGCCTCGGGCGGAAACCCATTTTGCCCCATACCCAAATTGACAATATCATCCACCCCTTGCTCTTGCAGCTCTCGAATCCAGCCTGAAACCGCAGCGGGCCCTGGCATTTCAGTGACACGAGCGCGTTCTGAAAGTTTTAAAGGAATGGCGAAAGGATCTCTAAAAAAGGTAGTCCCCTTGCTTAAATCTAAGGGAGGCCAATAAATATGAAGGGTAATCATATTCCCTTCACCCGCATTGAAAATAAGATGATAAAGCCCATCTGCGCCCGTAATCACTTGGCCCACTGTTTGGCGAGTGCGCTGAACTTGCGTCCAGACTCCTTCTCTTTTTTCAAAACGGGCTTCTCCCGCCTCTCCTTGAATCGCCACTTCTGCTACGCAGGAAGTTCCCCCTTCAGCATTCAGATGTTCATGAACACGGGTATACTGACCCGGACGCCAACCCAAAACGAGGGCTTCTATTTTTCCATCATTATAAAGAGGGGTTCTGGCATAATTCTTTTTTGCATAGTCCGGATTTTCGAAATCCGTATGGGGTAACACATCTTCTAGAGTAATTCCTGCTCTGGCCAGGGCTTCTCCCACTTCTTCATGAGAAGCACCCGAGCGAATCAATTCAAAGAGGGGAGACAATTTCTGAAAAAAAGGACTTCGTTCGAAAGAAGTTCTCCCCCCCACCCACTCATTCGTGGCAGCCATTAAAAGCGGTTTTGAAATATCGCTTTCACGGGCCGGCTGAATTCCGCTCGAAAGAGCCGGACCCTCCATGGCAAAAGAGGCATTCCAAAAATTTGGATTTTGAGAAGAAGAACGAGTGCGAGAAATAGATTGATCCCTCAAATCGAAGGCGCCCTCTAACATAGCCAAACGATTTCCCGTGGCCATTCCTAAGAAAGAGTTTCCTGCAATCATCGAGAGGTTGAGGGTTTCGGCCTGTAATAATTGTTCCAGCAAACTTCCTTGAGGCTGGTAAGAAAGACCCAATCCGTAAGTCACCTGATTGCCTGCCACCATGGCTGAAGATTGCAAGGCGTGCGACACAAGTGCATTCTGGCCCTCAGCCAAATGCCCCACACTTTTCAACAAAACAAAACTAACAAAAGTACCGAGCCATCCTTTTCCATCCAATACCGCTTCTCGAGGAGGCTCTCCCCGCACACTTGCGAATAAGTTCGTGGCTCCGCGAAAAGCAGTCACTTCTGCGCCCAAGGCGCCCAAGCTTGCCAAAGCACGGAAAGCACCCGCAGAAAGCAGGCTCGATCTTGCCACACGATAAGCCAAGCCCCCGCCCGCCATGGCAAGTAAATTCGATACATTGCCGGCTTCATTAGAAAAGTTGCCGAGCAAATGGTCCATTTCCAATTGCTCTCTCGTCAAAGTAGCGCCGAAGGAAAAGGAACTATGATTCAGAAGGGAGGAGGAATCTCTTCCCGCTAGCAAAGTCATGACTTTCTCCGTATTTTTGATCGGAAAAAAAATTGATGGTAACTGTTCGGATATTCGAAAAAAAGGTTGCGTGTCAAGGTAACATTCGAAAAAATTCTAAAAAAACAGCCCCTTAAATAGTTAGCAACTAAATGAAGAAACGTGCGAAATTTTGAGAACGAAATCCTTCAAAAATATATGACGAACCTCCTTCTCACACGGCGAGCTTCCGAACCCGAAGCCATTGCTTTTACTTCAGCACAAGTGCAAATGGATAGCCTCGTGGGTCATTTTTCGCGGGAAGCGGCAAATCCCATTACGCTGGCTTCCATGACCTTCGCAAGCCTTGCCTTTCAAGCGAGCCGCTCCGGACTTTTAGCCTTGAATCTTTTTAGAAATCCTTGGGCACAGGCTGCCTTTTCTTATGCGGGAGCTTTAGCAAGCGAAGTAACTGTTTTTCGAGCCGTAGGGGCGTATTGCAATAGGCCCCTACTTTTGCGAACGAACGGCCCTTCGCCCCTACAAGAAATCTTCGATCCAAAATCTTGGTTAGGCACCGCCCTCGATTTAGGAATGCTAAAATTCGCGGGGCAGGCAGGGGCGGGGCAAAATGTCATTTTACGCCACGCCTTCCAAGACCTGGCCTTGGTAAGCGCCCATGAAATGGCGGGACGAGCCGGAGGGGTGAACCCAGAATCGGGAAGCCTTCTTCAACAACTCTTACAGGCAGAAATTTTCAATCTTCAAATGATGGCAGGAGGAGCCCTTGCCCATCATTTAAGCGGTGGACGTTTCATGAATTTTGAAAACAATTTAGCCCTTGAAAATAGAGCGCGGCTCTCGAAGCCCTTCTTCCCGCCTCCTCGAGGCATGCCATTTTTAGAACCCGTGACTCCCACAGGCTTTAGCCACTTTGAACCTCTGCCCTTTTCTGAACAGAGCCTTGCAATGACGAGTGCGGGGGAGGCCCCTGGGGCGCTACCTAGTGCCAGAGAAGCTTTGCAACCCCACGTGGGTGAAAGCCCTCGGGCATGGGCCGAGCGCCTTCTCCATTTTTCAGCCGAAAAACCCGCAGAGCATTCATTGTCAGTCGCTCAACTGCTCCATGAGCATTTGAGCGACGCCACTTCCAAAGACTATGTTTTAGAAGCCGTCCGAGCCATGGCAGAGCTAAGCGCGCAGAGCCGCGAAGGCAAAAGTCTGCTCGTTCGTTACTATCAAGTGGAAGGCCTTGCCCAACCTATTTTACTCGCAAGCCTCCCCACTACTTTTCTTCCCGAAGCGTGGTCCCACACTTTTGCACAAGCCATGGCAAAAGACCATTTCGCAAAGCCTCAAGAAAGAGGGCTTGCCATCGAAGTGGGCTCTGGCAGCGCTTTTATTTCTATTGTGATGGCAAAATTAGGGATGGCTCGAAGAATTGTTGCCACCGATAAGAACATTCATGCTCCCCTCATTGGCAGGCTCAACGCGGCTTTGAATGGGGTAAATAATATTCATTTTCTTGTCAGTGATCTTTTAGAAGGTATTTCGCTAGAAGCCCAAGCCGACTTGATTGTAGGTTGCCTTCCACAAATGGTTTCCGCAAGCCCGAGCGCTCCTCTCGATTTGCGGGGGCTTGCCGATTATGCCGAACCCCAAGGCCTTTTCGAAGATCGATTTGGCTTGGGCACAAATGCAAAATTGATCGATCAAGCTCGCTTGCGCTTAAGCACATCGGGCCGCTTGCGCCTCATGATGGCTCAAAGGCCCGGGCTCAGAACTCTCGAAAGTCTTTTCACGAGCCACGGCTTTGCCCCTCACATTCTCAGCACGAATTTCATTCAGCAAGACCCCGGCACTGATTTTAGCCGTTTGGCCGAAGTCGAAGAAAAAACGGGATTTCCTTTTGAATTCAGAACTGAAGCGGGAGAAATCATTTCTGCTCAAGAAGCCTTGGCACTTCCCCGTGATAAAATTTTTCATTTTCTTCATTTGGTGGAAGCCAGCCCCTACCGCGAGCTCATGCAAAGGGCCTTAGAAGCGGCGGCACATCGCCTACAACGTTGGGCTTACACACCAGACCCTGGCAGCGAAGACCCAGGCCTTCATGCCTTAGTCACCCGAGAGCTCTCTCGCCAGTGGAATATAGAAATCGCCCCTGAAACCATTTTTTTGGGGCCCGCACACGGAGCCCTGTTAGAAGGCCTGCTGCGTTTAAGCGTTTCCGAAGGAGAGCCCATAGGCATTGCCGGCGATCTTAGCCATTCAGAAATCAAGAGCCTTTACGGATTGAAAAATTTTCATTTTACCCCTCTCGATTCTGCAATTCCAAAAATAAGAGAGGCCATTGATGCCCAAAAACTTCCGGTCGTTGTTTTACGCCTCCCTCGGCAAATTTTAAACGATACCCAAGAGCTGGACGCCCTCATTGCCACCGCCACTCGAAAAAACACCCGATTGATCTTTATTGAAAGCAATCCTTCTCTCTTACACCAGGGCACTCCTATCCTTCTGGAGGCCCTTTCGGAACATCCTCTGGCACTTGCCAATATCGTTATTCTTCATCCTTTATCGGAACAATTCGATAGCCACGAGCTTCCTTTGAGTGCTGCGATTATTCCCGATGTCCATTTAAGAGAAGCCCTCACGGATTATGCTCATGTCACTTATTCACGCGTTTCCACCGCCGTGCAAAAAGTTTATGAAAGGCTTTTAGTAAGCTTGGGGCCTCAAGTATTTTTTCACGAAAATGAAAGAGGCCGCCTCATTTCTTCAGTTTCTGGAGTATCGGGCCGCTTGTCTAATCTTGCGTTTGAAATGGATCCTTTCAATATTCTTCACACTTCTCCTTCTACTTCTCACGCAGACCCCATCGATATGAGCTTTGGAGAATCGGAATGGGACCCTTCCCTTGATTACTCCCCCGCCTTTCTCGGCGCCCTTCAAAAAAGAGATCCGGGTAAAATACGAGAGGCGATTAGCCGCTACTTAGAAGAAAGCCGACATGCGGCTTTTGGCCCCGATCAAATCTTGGTGGGTGCCGGCGTTCATCCTTTGATCGTTTCTGCCATTCGCGGCATCGCTCACTTGCATCCTCAAGAACGCGTTGAGGTTTTGCTGCCCGCTCCTAGCTATGAAATGTTTTTTCCAACCGTGAGGGCTGCCGGCGCAAGATTAAGGGTGGTTCCCACCCATTATAGAATGCGCTATTTACTCACTGCAGAACTTGCGGCAGACCATGCTCCCCCACCGGGAGTGCTGCGAGTGGTTTTAATCAATGTTCCCACCAATCCCGCAGGGCAATTCTATCGGCCGGAAGGCTTACTCGCTCTTGCCCAAGTTTTAGCAAGTCAAAGAGCTTATATTTTAATGGACGAAGTTTTCGGCGGAATTAATTTTGACCGACGCGTCCGAAGTTTGGCAGCGATGGAAGCCTTTCAAAAAAGGCATGGCCAGCGGCACATTCTTTTCGGGGGAATCTCGAAAGAAGCAGCTCTAGGAGGGATTCGCTTTGGTTTTGCCGCCACAACGAATGAAGCCTTGCTCCAAGCCATGAGTGAAAATATTTTTACCCCCCCTGATCCCATCGCCCTTGGAGTAGCGAGCCAAGCCCTCCGCCAATGGCGTGAAATCCAGGCCCGACACCGCGCCTACCTAGAACCCAAAGCCTTAGCCTTAGAAGATTTCTTTTTCGGGAGGGGCTTTCCCATCCACCGCGTTGAAGGAGGTTATTCTCTCTTCGTTGACTTGCGATCTCTCTTTGAAACCCCTCTTTTTATTCAAGGCGAAAGGGTGAGCTCTCACAATTTAGCCGACTTGCTCCTGAAACATGCCGGCATCAAGATTAAATCGGATCGCTCGGGCCAAATGCCCGGGCATTACCGCTTTGTCTTTTCGATCGATCGCCTCGATGAAGCCATGCAACGCCTCGAAGCTTTTTTTGGAAGCTTGAGCGCCCGCAGGCCTTAAAAAGTAAAGATCTGTTAACGATTGTAAAAACCCCGCTGCAATTCTTTAGCAACCCAGTGCATTTAAAATCGATAATCAAACAAAGGGCACATCAAACCATCGGAGTTTATTATGGCCCTGACCTGTATCGATGCTTCAAGTATTTATAATGATTCCCTCATCGAACTTGCACATGAACGCGCAAGAGCTGCCTCCGGTAGCTTCAGGAGCGTTCCCATTGACACTTTTGTTCCTGACACTCAGCTAGTCACTCGAGCCCGAGCTCTTGAAACACAAAGCCTCCTTCAAATTAATGATTGCCCTACAATCCCCGCTGTCATTGAAAAATACGCTGACAAAATTACACGCTTATTAAACCCCCCTACACAAATATTTCCACGCACTCGTACAAATGTTTTAAATTTTTTGAGAAGTAATCGCCTCACTGAAGCGGAAATGAATAATTTTATTCATACTCTGCCTCATAATTTACTCCATCCCGACTCAGATGAGTTGGCTCGCTTCCGTCAATCCGCCACTTTTTATTTTACACGTGCCAATCTTTTTTATTACGAATACCTCCCCGAACAAGGTGCGGTGATGTGTTTTAATCGACAAACGAATTAAAAATCACCTTCCATTTCATCGCATACCCGTGATAAGCCTATCTCCTCAAACAAGGAGATTTTATGGATATTCAAACTCAAGCTTATTCGCAGACGGGGCAAGAGCAAAGCTTAGTCAGCGCTTTTCTTATGAAGGTTTATATTTGGATGACCGGGGGCCTCACCCTCACTGGAATCATTTCTTGGCACATTTCTCATTCACCCGATCTCCTCCAAAGCTTAGTTCTAGATCAAAACACCTTCATGGGATTGCTCATCATCGAACTTCTCGTGGTGCTTGTAATGAGTTTTCTAGCCAATCGGGTGCCCACTGTCTTGGCGGGCTTGATGTTCGTGGCTTACTCCGCCCTCAATGGGGTTACACTCTCTATCATCTATCTTGCCTACACTCTGCAATCGATTGCCCAAGTGTTTTTCATTTCGGCGGGGATGTTCGCGGGCATGAGCGCCATTGGCTTTTTCACCAAGAAAGACCTCACGAGCATGGGTAGCTTTTTGATGATGGGCTTGTGGGGAATTATTCTCGCGAGTCTCGTCAACTTCTTTTTCAAAAGCCCGGCGCTGAGTTACGGTGTTTCATTCATTGGCGTTTTCATTTTTTTGGGCCTTACCGCCTACGACACCCAAAAACTCAAACAAATCGCGCTCGCAGACCCAAACACAGGAGCTTCCGAAAAACCGGCCATTTACGGAGCCCTGATGCTTTACCTCGACTTCATTAACCTCTTCTTGAATTTGCTGCGCCTTTTTGGCAAACGAAGATAAATCTTAATTTATCCCCTCACCCCTCCCTCTCCCTCAAGGGGAGAGGGAGAACAAGCATTTAACCTTCTCCCCCTGAGGGAGAAGGTGTCCGAAGGACGGATGAGGGGTAAAAAATGAAATTCGATGCAATCATAATAGGTGCAGGGGCGGCGGGCCTCATGTGTGCTCAAGCTGCTGGCAAGCGCGGAAGACGCATTCTTGTTTTAGAACACAACGACCGCATTGGAAAAAAAATTCTCATCTCAGGAGGCGGACGCTGCAACTTTACAAATCTTTACACGGGGCCCGAGAACTTTCTTTCTTCTAATCCCCCTTTTTGCAAATCGGCTCTCGCCCGTTTTACTCCTTCTGATTTTCTAAAACTCATTCAAAAACACCAAATTTCCTACTACGAAAAAAAACTCGGCCAGCTCTTTTGTGAAAAATCTGCCAAAGAAATCACCCAAATGCTCTTGAAAGAATGTGAAGAAGCAGAAGTAAAAATCCTCACGAATTGTAAAAATATATCCGTAGGGGCGATTCATGAATCGCCCCTCCGTTTTGAAATCAAAACATCCCGGGGGATTTTTTCTTCTTCCCGCCTCGTGATCGCCACAGGAGGGCTGTCTTTCCCAAACCTAGGAGCAAGCCCTTTGGCCTACGAAATAGCCGAGCAATTTCAAATCAAAGTCATTCCTCCTTCTGCTGCCTTGGTTCCTTTGCTGTGGGGAAAAGAAGATTTGAAAAACTTTTCGGAGTTGAGTGGAATTTCGATAGAAGCCGTGGTGAGCTGCCACAAAAATTCTTTTAGGGAAAACATTCTCTTTACCCACCGCGGCTTAAGTGGCCCCGCCATTCTGCAAATTTCTTCCTATTGGAAAAAAGGAGAAAGCCTCCACATTAATCTTTTGCCAGATCTGCCACTGGGAGAATGGCTCCTGGAGCAAAAAAACAAAGGAGTAAAGGCCCAAATGAAGAATCTTCTTTCTCAATTTATTTCGAAGCGCTTTTTAGAAATTTGGTGCGAAAGATATTTTCCTTCCAATCCCCTCCAGCAAACTTCAGATAGCGACTTACATAAAATAGCTTCTCTGCTTCAAAATTGGGAAATCTTGCCTGCAGGGGATGAGGGCTATGAAAAAGCCGAGCTTACAGCGGGAGGCATTGATACCCATGAACTTTCTTCCCAGAGCTTTGAAAGCAAAAAAATGCCAGGGCTTTATTTCATTGGAGAATGCATTGATGTGGCAGGGCACTTGGGCGGCTACAATTTCCAATGGGCCTGGGCTTCAGGGATGGCAGCGGGGGCTTGTCTTTAATAAAAAAAGCTCTCGACTTTTAGGTCTTCTTTTTGATAAAAGCCCCGAACTTTTAAGGAGATAGATAATCTTATGGCAAACATCGAAAAAATTAGAAACATTGGCATTTCAGCTCACATCGATTCAGGTAAAACCACGCTCACTGAACGTATTCTCTTTTACACCAACAAAATTCATAAAATTGAAGAAGTAAAAGGAAAATCCGGCGTGGGTGCCACCATGGACTACATGGATTTGGAACGTGAAAAAGGCATTACCATTCAATCCGCGGCCACTTATTGCGAATGGAAAGAGAGTATCATTAACATTATTGATACGCCGGGCCATGTCGATTTCACGATTGAAGTAGAAAGAGCTCTTCGCGTATTGGACGGCGCCATTCTCGTTCTTTGTTCGGTTTCTGGAGTGCAAAGTCAATCTATCACGGTCGATCGCCAAATGACTCGTTACCATGTGCCCCGCATTGCCTTTGTAAACAAAATGGACCGCGCAGGGGCGGACCCCATTCGTGTGATGGAGCAACTCCGAGATAAACTGGGCCACAATGCGCATATGATTACGCTCCCCATCGGTGCAGAAGACCGCTTTCAAGGCGTGATTGACCTCATCGATATGAAGGCCAATTACTATGATGGAGACAACGGTGAAAAAGTGCGCGTAGAAGAAATTCCGGCCGAGCTTTTAAATGAAGCCAAAGAACGTCGACATGAACTCGTGGCCGCCACGGGTGATTTTGACGATAAAGTGGCTGAACTCTATTTAGAAGATAAAGAAGTTCCTGCAGACCTCCTCCGTAGTGCGATTCGCAAAGCAACTTTAAGTTTAAAATTCATTCCTGTGATGTGCGGTTCCGCTTACAAGAACAAAGGAGTTCAACTTCTTTTAGATTCGGTAGGCTATTATCTTCCCAATCCTTCTGAAGTCATCAACGAAGCACACGATCAGAAAAACAATGAAGAAAAAGTGCTTTTGGAATCGGTTGCCAACAAACCCTTTGTGGGCCTTGCTTTCAAATTAGAAGATGGGCGCTTTGGTCAACTCACCTACATGAGAATTTATCAAGGAAAAGTAAATAAAGGGGATTGGATTTTCAACCAGTCTAACCAAAAGAAGGTAAAGATTCCTCGTTTAGTGCGTATGCACGCCGATGAAATGCATGACATTGAAAGTGCAGAAGCCGGAGATATCGTTGCCATGTTCGGGGTAGAATGTGCTTCGGGAGATACCTTCACGGATGGAAGCATCCAATATACCATGACCTCCATGCACGTTCCGAATGCCGTTATTTCTCTCGCCGTGGCTCCCAAAGATAAAGCGGGTCAGGCTAATTTTTCAAAAGCCTTGAATCGTTTTTCGAAAGAAGACCCTACCTTCCGCGTTCACCGCGATGAAGAATCTGCCCAAACGATCATTTCCGGAATGGGTGAACTCCATCTTGAAATTTATATTGAACGCATGAAACGCGAATATGCTTGCGAAGTAATCGCGGGGCAACCTCAGGTGGCTTATCGCGAAACCATTACCCAAAAAACAGATTTCATGTATCAGCATAAAAAACAAACCGGGGGTTCGGGTCAATATGCCAAAATCGCAGGTTACTTCGAGCCGCTCCCGGCCGACGCAGTTCAAACTTATGAATTCGTCGATGAAGTGGTGGGCGGAAAAATTCCTCGTGAATTTATTCCTGCTTGCGACAAAGGATTTCAGGAACAAATCAAAAAAGGCCTGCTCATTGGAGCTCCCGTCGTGGGCTTTAGAGCCGTCGTGAATGACGGCGCCTACCATGCCGTCGATTCTTCGGATATGGCATTCAGAGTTTGCGCCATGACGGCCGTCCGTGAATTTTACGATAAGTGTAAACCCATTATCTTAGAACCCATCATGAAGCTGCAAACCCAGGCCCCCGAAGAGTTTCAGGGTTCTGTCGTAGGCCAAATCAATCAGCGGCGCGGACTTATCTTAAACACCGGCAATTTAAACAATTACGTGATTGTCGATGCCGAAGTTCCCCTGTCAGAAATGTTTGGTTATTCAACCGATCTTCGTAGCTGCACCCAAGGGAAGGGCGAATTTACGATGGAATTTTTGAAATACTCCCCCGTACCCCGAAATGTGCAGGAAGAACTCGTGCAAAAATATCAAGAAAAGCGGGCTGCGGAGAACAAATGAGCCGTTTCACCTCCATTTATAAAGAATTGAAGGCGCTTGAATTAAAGCTTAAAAAAACGGCGAATTGCCTTTGGGATTTACAGCATTCGCTCTCTGAAGCTTTCGATCAAGGTTTCAATGAAAGCGATTTTTTGCCCCGCAGAATTCTTCTTCGAAAACAAGAAAAGCAACTCATCTTTGAGAAACTTCTCCACAAGTTGAATCGCATTATCAACCATCACTTAAGCAAAGATTTTATTATCTTTAGTTCAACAGAAGATATTCAAACCATGATTCATATTCGCCGCACGATCAAATATATTAAGAATGCCTTTAGTGCCGAATCAAGTGTGGTTGAAACCCTTGAAAAACTCAACAAGGCCCTTCCCTTTCATGTGGCTCCCAAAACTTCAGGTCGAGTTTATAGTCTATAAGATGAATTACTCCTGCTTCTCCAAGCGATCTTCATACTCCGCATTCTTCTGCTCATATTCTTGCGTGATTTTTTCGAGTTGAGAATAAAGCTTATCAATTTCTGCTTGGAGATTTTTCACTTCTTTTGAAAGAGCCATAAACTGATTCACTTCATTTTTCTGAGAGGCTTCTAGAAGTAAGGTATTTTTTTCGTTAAGAATCTTTTCCTTTTGAGTAATTGAAAGCTCTAATTCTTGCATTTTTTTCTTGAGGGGGCCTAAGAGGTGGGAACGCTCTGTAATCAATTCAGCACGCTGCTTTCTTATCTCATTTTTATTATTGTTTTTCAGTTCTTTAGCCTTCTTTTTTTCATTCTTTTTCTTACCTTCTTCTTCCCAGCCAATTCGTTCCAAAAATTCTTCATAGTTTCCCTCGAAAGTATCCACTCCTCCTCCATCAAACACCACCAGCCTTCTGGCAAAATCATTTAAGATCATTTCACTATGAGTGACTAAAATCACGGCGCCTTCAAATTCATCGAGACTATCAAGTAAAGCTTCAATCGATTCCATATCTAAATGGTTAGTAGGTTCATCGAGCAATAAAAGGTTGGCGGGTTGGGCTAAAATTTTGCCCAAAAGAACCCGGCTGCGTTCTCCTCCAGAGAGAACCGATATTTTCTTTTGAGCGGCATCCCCTTCAAACATCATCGTCGCTGCAATATTTTGGACGGCGGTACGAGAAAGATCTGAATTGGAACTTTCTATTTCTTGAGCCACGGTGAGATTCGGAATTAAGCGTTGGATATTGGTTTGCCCAAAGTATCCCATTTTTGTCAGAGGATGGAGATAAATTTCTCCGGCTTGGGGTTTAAGCTCTCCTGCCAAAATATTGAGAAGAGTGGATTTTCCTTTTCCATTTTTTCCAATGATGGCAATGCGATCTCCCTTTTTAATGGGCAGTTTAAAATCTTCGAGAATGGGGCACTCGGGTGAATAAGAAAAATTCAGGCCCTCTGCTTTTAAAATATATTCGGCTTCAAAGGGAGAATAGTGAAAACTAAAATCAAGATGGTCAATATGAGATAACTTTTCAAGCGCTGGCATTTTTGCCAAGCGTTTGATGCGCGATTGGACAGAACTCGCCTTGCTGGCTTTTGCACGAAACCGATCGATGTATTCTTCTTCCTTCTTTCTTTTCTTCTCTTCGTTGTGGCGTGTCTTTTCATAAACTTCTTCATCCATCAAAATTTGAGAATAAATTTTTTCACTATTCCCCTCGATTTTCCTCAATTGACGACGATGGATCACCGCCGTATGCGTGCACACCGAATCCATAAACTCTCGATCATGAGTAATGAGAATTAACTCATCTCTCCAATTTCTTAAAAATTGGGTAATCCACCGAATGGAAAGAATATCCAAGTAATTGGTGGGCTCATCGAGAAGTAACAAGTGGGGGGCTGAAAGAAGAAGCTTGGCTAGATTGATACGAATTTGAAAACCCCCCGAAAATTGTTCAGGGGGCCTATAAAAATCATCCTCGCCAAAGCCCAATCCACTGAGAATCTTCTCCGCTTTATAAGTCGCTTCCCATTCATCGGGGGGAAGCCCCAAGCAAGCTTCTTCTAAAACTGTATTTTTAGTGAAATGGAGATGCTGCTCCAAATGACCTATTCGATAGTTTCTAGGAACTACAATGGCCCCATCGTCTGCTTCTTCTTGTCCGAGAATCATTCGAAAAAGGGTAGACTTCCCATGGCCATTCCGTCCCATGAGGCCCAAATGCTCACCCGGGTTCGTTTGCAGATTAATTTTTTCAAAAAGGACCTGCCCCCCAAAACTTTTGGAGAGACCTGCTATTTTTAACATATTCTTTCCTTCACAAATGCTGCGTTAGCTAGTACATTCCCCTCATCACTCGCAAACAGAAACATTAAAAAAAGCCCTGGGATAATTTTGAAAAACTTATAAACCGCAAACCTTGCTATTAAAGACCCTATAAGCATTCAGAAGGATTTTAAAGTTTTGAAAAATTCATCCCAGGGCTTTTTTTATTCTTATCTTCGGAGGATTCATGAGTTCTTTGCAATTGATCATTCTTTGGTGGGGCTTCATCGCCCTTCTCCTTTTAATGCTCCTGGGAGCTAAAGCTACTCTTACTTTCAGTGTAGCAGGCTTTATTGTTCTACTTTTAATTTTTTACTCCTTCGGAAAACATCATCGATCCAGCCGTCATAAAATGATGCTGGCTGTCGGCCTACCCATGATGCTCCTCGGAATCGGGGGATTTATCTCAGGGGGGTCGGTGGATAATCCCCAGCTAGATTTAACTACAAACTCCGGCATTATCCTCCCCAACGACAGTGTGCAGATTCTCTCTCCCCAAATTAAACACAAATTTTTGGTCGATAAAATTTCAGGCGTGATTAAAAATAACTCAACGATGAATATCCAAAAAGCAGTGCTGAAAGTTTTGCTTGATGCCAACACTACTCACGCCGAAGAATGGTTTGTGCCCCTCCAACACTTAAACCTTGCGCCCGGGCAAAGTGCTTCTTTCGAAACCAAGATAGGAGATTTTCATTTTCGCGCCAATGCAAAATGGAAATGGAATTTTCAAGTAGTGAATGTAATGGGAGGCTAATTTAATCTCGATTAACACTTTGAGGGGAAAAAGCCGGAAGACAAATTGCAATATACTCTGCCCCGCCTTCTAAGGGCGAGCTGTATTGCACCCATTCTCCTTTTTCAGAAATCACGGCTTGCCCCGTCTTTACCTCTAAAACCCCTCCCCGATGTTTTACCCTCAAGGTTCCTTTCAAGACTAAAGTGTATTCATTGAAATCTGGCGTTTGGCCAGGTTCTTCCCAGCCTTGCGGGCTGCTCATGTGAGCAATGCTGACTTCGGAAGTCTTGCTATTCACTTTTCCCACGTATTCGCGGATGAGTTTAGGCTTATTGCCTGCTGCCTCAATCTGGCTAGGATTTTCGATCCAAATAGGCATACGCTTCCTTTCTTTATAAAAAATTTTTCCTGCAAGGCTCTTTTTACATGACTACAAAGTCAAGGCCTTGCGGACTTTTTGCAACAAAACATCCCAATCATAGGGTTTTCGGATAAAATCCACCGCTCCTTCGGTGAGCATTTCTTGCTCGAGTTGAGCGCCTTCCAAAGCGGTAAAAATAATGACGGGAATTTTTTCAGTTTCAGGCCGCAGCTTTAAACTCTTCAAAACGGAATGCCCCGAACCTGCCGGCATTCGCAAATCGAGCAAAATCAAATGGGGCTGATGCTTATGGGCCATTTCAATCGCACGAACCCCTTCGTAAGCCGCTATCGTATCAAAGCCTTCAAACTGAAGGCGGTCCCGAAGGGCCTTCACCAACTCTTCTTCATCATCGGCCACCAAAATCTTCAACTTTTTAATCTGTTTAAGCATAGGAAATAATCTAGGTATTTTCTCCTTTTATGGCGAGGGGGGCAAGCGGTAATGTAAAATGGAAACTTGTACCTCTTCCGACTTCGCTCTCCGCCCAAATTTTACCTTGATGCAAACGTATAATCTCTTTGCAAACGGCAAGCCCTAGCCCTGTTCCTTTATAGCCGGCGCCTCCGCTAGGTCGATTAATTTGTTGAAACTTGTTAAAAAGAAGATCCAGCCCCCCGGGGGCTATCCCCTCTCCGTCATCGAATACCGCTATCTCTAAATTCGAGTCTTTCAAACAACAAGAAAGTTCCACTTTGGATTTCGCAAAGCGAAAGGCATTATCGAGCAGATTAAAAAGCACCTGAATAATCATATCTCCATCTACATAAAGGGGAGGCAAGTTTTCTGGAAGCATTGCTTGCAAGGTGATTCCATGAGCTTTCGCTTTCTCCTGAAAACTATCTAAAGATTCTTTCAGCAATGAAATAACCGAGCAGGCTTTTCGATTGATTTTGGCTTTTCCGGATTCTAATCGCGAAAAATCTAAGAGATCATTAATTAATCGAGTGAGTCGATTTACATTCCGCACGGTGGCATCGACAATTTCTGACTGTTTTTCGTTCAAAGTTCCCCCTGTCCCCGCTTGCAAGTTGCCTAAAAAAGCCTTCACAATGGCAAGGGGGGTTCGTAATTCATGGGAGACGGTGAACAAAAAATCTTCTTTCATTTTTTCCAAGCTTTTTCTTTCTGTAATATCACGCGCGTTACTTAAAATAAGATCTTGCCCCTTGAAGGTGATGGAAAAACTATGAATTTCCAAAATTTGAGAATTGCCGTCTGAATCGATGAAAACAAATTCTCGGGCAGGGCTCAGACTGCGGGGTTCTCCTTCGTAAGAAGAATCTATTTTCTGATTCATTAAGTGCAGCTCGCTTAAGCTTTTTCCCACTATTTGTTGCTTTGAAAGGCCTAAGAGTTGCTGCGTTTTAAGGTTGGCATCCATTAAAACGCCTTGGGAATTGTTGAGATAAATGGCATCGGGAGCAAACTCGAAAAGAATTCGAAACCACTCTTCTGAGTTTTTAATTTCCTTTTGGGTGGCTTCTAATTGCTCTAAGGTTCTATTAAGAATTTTGGCGAATTGCGCCAACTCATCGTTTCCTGTTTCATTGACTCTCACCGAAAGATTCTCTTTTTCTGCAATTTCTTTTACTTTTTGCCCAAGATCGGCCAGGCGGGATAAAATAAATTTCTCTAGCAAAAGCAAAATAACGATTAAAGAAACGAGCCCCGATAAGATCACGGAAAGAATGAGATAGCGCAAAGTAAGCAAGCCCTGTTTGAAAATGGAGCGGGGCTGGTCGATACGAACAATCAAGGCTCTTTGCCCAAAGATATCCTGAACGGGGGCGTAACCCGCAATCACCGAAGGACTCAAGCCTTGAATATAGAAAGGTTGCCCTGAAGAAAGAGCGCTGCGGGCCTTCTCGAAATCGGGCGGCAGGGTTTTAGCATCATAACGCTCTACTGAAAGCACATGTTGGGTCATTCGACTTAAATGCTGAAGTTGAGCATCATTGAGATAACGCCCGAAAACTAAAGTTCCTTGAATGGGCCCTTCATGCTGGCTGGTGATGATCGGGCGTGAAACTAAGAGCAAAACGCCTTCGGGTAAATTAAGAAGGCCCGCATGAATACTTTCGACATCCTCATGTTTCAAAAGCGGGCTATCGGGCTTCAATAAATCTTCCAAGCTTTTGGGAAAGGCGGTTTCTTGACTTTTTTTAAGGTCGTGGGCGTGGCGATAAACAAATTTGCCATTCTTATTTAAAATAATAACGTAATTGAGCTTCAGGTTAGAAAAAGCATAATTGGTGAGATTTGATTGAATAAATTTTGGGTCTCCTGTTTGGACAAAACGGTAGTTATCATCCCACATGGCCCAATCAGAAGATTTCGTTTTTAATTCCTCTAAGATTCCGGAAAAGGAATCGAGCACCGACATCATTTCATTCTCGGTGAAATCATATTCCAACTTTCTAAAGCTTGAGAGAAAAATATCGGAAAGAATCCAATAGAGAAGCCCCGTGAGAATCACGATGGTGGCCCCAATCACCCATACCGTTTTTTTACGTAAATTCATTCTTTACCTTGTATCAACTGTTCAAGTTATTCTTCACCTGAAGAATAATCTTCCGCAACAGGCGATAAAACTTTTGATACAGGGTATTCGGGTAATGAATCCGATCGTAATCCCGTGACTCAATCATTCGCAGGCGAACTTCCTGAAAAAACTCTCTCAGAATAAGAGAGAGAGAAGAGGGATAATGAGACAAGGTTAAGAAAAGATAAAATTGCGAAACCGGCGCTTTATTTTCGGTAAATTCAAGCACCGTTAAATCATCATCCATACTATATGGAAGTTCTGAAGCAAAAGTTTGCATAGATACCTCGCAGGTTTCACAAAAACTTAAAAATAGGTTTTTATGTTAACTAAGCAAAAATGTAACCAAAAAAAATACACTTTTTATTGAAGAAAAAAAGCTTATGATACTTGAACTTAGTGAAAGATGAGGGCTAAAAGCCGTATTTTATAGTCTTAAAAAAAATGCATAAGAATGAAGCAGCTACCCATTTTTTAGCCAGTTTTTTTTAAATTAACCCAAACGGATTCCCAACCATTTTCCAATAAAATACGTGGCGGCTCCTGCAATAGCCCCAATTATCAACATGCGAAGCCCGCTATAAATGCCTCGCCTTCCGGTGAATAAGCTTAAAGTGGTTCCTACTAAAAACAAGGCAATGGAGGCAAAGGCCAGAGTAAGCTTTAAGCTTGCCGTCCCTTTCCAAATTAAAAAGGGCAACAAAGGAATGAGGGCGCCCGCCGCAAAGGAAAAAAAAGAAGAAAGGGTCGCTCCTAAAGGAGAACCCAATTCCTCCATATTAAGGCCCAACTCTTCCCGAGCCAAGGTGTCGAGGGCCCGTTCGGGATTTGAAATGAGTTTAGTCGCTAAATCTTTAGCTTCTTCGGGCTTCAAGCCCTTAGCTTCGTAGATGAGGGCCAACTCTTGGGCTTCTTCTTCGGGATATTCCTTTAGTTCTTCTTTTTCAAGATCAATTTGGTGCTCAAACATTTCACGCTGAGACTTCACCGAAATAAATTCTCCCGCCGCCATCGAAAAAGCACCTGCAAGTAAACCTGCAATTCCGGTAAGCACGATCATGAAGTGATCGCTCGAGGCACCCGCAATTCCCAAAATCAAACTGGTGTTTGAAACCAGGCCATCGTTAATTCCAAAGACCGCCGCCCTTAAATTTCCTCCTACGGAAGTCCCTCGATGCTTTCTGCCAATTTGATCTACCCGTGTATGGTGGGGATGCCCAGGCGGAGCGCTCGAGTAAGCTGACATCCCGCGAATTTTCATGGCGGGCAAAATAAGCCTCAAAGGATGGGGCCCGAATTTTTTCAAGAGAGCGCCCACAAGCCGGGCGCGAAAACCAGGGGAATAAGTCGGAAGTTTTTTTCCTTCCTTTTTTATTTTTTCCTCCCAAATTTTTGCTTGAGACTCCGCCTCCTCTCCTAATTTCGAAAACAATTTTTCGAAAGGGCTGCTTTTCTCTTTGAGAGCGAGCAAAGCATAAAGATAAGCCGATTGTTTTTCGCTCTTCCAACTTTTCATCAAACTCATAAATTCTCCCGCCCCACAACAAAGCAAAAAAATGCTTGGATGGCCAATGAAAACTACCTTCCTTCTTTCATTCAGATATAATAGAAGGATGAACTGGGATTTAGGAACTCTCTTTTTGGGCTTATTCTTCGGACTTGTTGGTTTTTCAGCCTGGCGTTATGGAAAACAAATCACCAGCGCCCGGCATATGTTCTTAGGATTTATCTTAATGGCCTATAGCTATTTTGTTCCCAATTTTTGGGTCGCTCTTTTGATAGGGGCTGTGTTAAGCCTTTTTCTTTTTTGGCCATAATTTTTTAAAAATGTTTTTAATCTTTTATAATAAGGATCGAACTCTTAAAACCTATGAACGAAAATTTTGAATCCCTTGGGCTTTCTCAAGCCATCTTAAACTCCATTCATCAAGTTGGTTTCACAAAACCCACTCCCATCCAAGCCCAGGTGATTCCTATTGCTCTTGCAGGCAAAGACATTATCGGACTCGCTCAAACGGGCTCTGGGAAAACCGCCGCCTTTTGCATCCCCATTTCCGAGCGTCTTCTTCATGGCTCTGGCTTGCGAGGCCTCATTTTATGCCCCACCCGTGAAATTGCCCTTCAAACCAAACATTTTTTAGATTTGTTCGGAAAACATCACGAGCTCGACACGGTTTGCATTATTGGGGGAGTGCGCATGGATCCTCAAATTCGGGATCTCAAAAAAAATCCGGATATCATCGTTGCCACGCCGGGACGTTTGGCCGATCACCTCAATCGCGGCAATGTGAAGCTTCAACAAATTAGCGAGCTGGTTTTAGACGAAGCCGACCACATGCTCGATTTAGGCTTTCTGCCCCAAATCAAAGAGATTTTGGGGCAGCTCCCCCAAAAACGCCACACCATGATGTTTTCGGCAACCATGCCTGATAGCATCGAAAGATTGGCCCAATATTTTCTTCAAGATCCCACTCGAATTGATATCTTACCGGAGGGAAAAACCGCACAAGGAATTGAACATCGCCTGTATCTGGTGAAGCCCGATGATAAAAAAGCCTGCTTGCTCTCGCTCTTGCATCAAGAAAAAGGCTCCACTCTGGTATTTAGCCAAACTAAAATGGATACGGATTGGCTTTGTCGCGTGCTCGAAGAAGAAGGCCAAGACGTTGCCCGCATCCATTCTGACCGAACCCAGAAAGAAAGAACCCATGCCCTTCAGGGGTTTCGCGAAGGCCTCCATCGAATTTTAGTCGCAACGGCCATTGCTTCTCGAGGAATCGATGTGCCAGATATTCAGCACGTGATCAATTTCGAAATTCCAGACACGGTCGAAGAATACATCCATCGGGCCGGACGTACGGCCCGAGCCGACGCTCTCGGAATTGTTTCCACGATCGCCACCTGGACAGAAACTTTAAGGGTTAAAGAGTTTGAAAAGACCCTCGGCATAGAGCTTCCGCGCTGCACGGCTCCGGGCATAGAGCCTTATGTGGAAATAAAGGTGAAGCCCTTCGGAAGGAATTTCCGCAGAACTTTATAAATGGGCTCCGCCGGGGCCATGCGCATGCCCATGGGTAATCTCTTCGGGGCTTGCCTCGCGGATGGAAACAATCTCAACGGCAAAATTCAAATCAACTCCCGCCAGCGGATGATTCGCATCGAGGGTAATTTCATTCGAATCAACTGCAATCACACGAAAAGGATGGCTATTGGGATCTTCCTCCGACTGAAATTCGTCTCCAATTTGAATTTCCTCCGCGGGCAAATTTTGGCGAGCTACTTTTACGATATAGCGATCATCTCGCTGCCCATAAGCCTCGGCCGCCAACACCTGAACATTTTTTTTATCGCCCACCTGAAGGGAGGAAATGGCTTTTTCAAGACCTGGAATAATTTGCCCGACCCCTTCCATATAAGTTAAGGGAGCATTCTCTTGGGAAGAATCGAGTTGTCTCCCCTGAGGGTCTGTTAAACTGTAATGAAAGGCAATGACTCGGTTTGACATAAAATCTCCTTTGAGAAGAGGCTCATTTATAGAGGAAAGGGCCTAACTTTTTGAATTATAAACTACAAGGTTTTTTTATCCTTTGACAAGAAAGAGGAGCTCTTGAAGAATGCTCCTCATGCTCACAAAATCTAGCCACCCCTTTAAAAATTTTTTCTATCAGAGAAGGTACTTATTTCTTTTCGTGGCACTCTTGCTCCCTTATCTCATTCACCCCTTCCAACAGAACGAATTTCTAGGAATAAGCGGCCTCGATCTGGCCTTCACCTTGCTCGTCTATGTAGGTATTTTTGTCGTGGGCCAGCGAAAACATCTTCCTTATTTTTTGCTGGGGATTGTATTGCTCTCACAAGCGCTCACTTGGACCACTCACCTCATTTCAAATCATTACCTTATATTGGGTAGTTTGGCGGCCAATTGCCTCTTTTTAATCTACATTGGCGCCATTATTCTGCATCGCATTATCGATAATCAAACGGTCAGCTCGAATACGATTTTCGCTTCCCTCTGCATTTACCTTCTCATGGGGCTGGCTTGGGCCTTTATTTATTCTATCGTCGAACTCGTCTCTCCTGGCTCCTTTCAGATGAATGAAAAATACTTCCCCTCGTCTTCGGAAGGAAGGCATATTTTTTCAAAGCTTTACTATTTTATGTATTTTAGTTTTACGACCATCACCACCCTTGGCTACGGAGATATCATTCCTGCTTCTGCGTGGGGGCGCATGTGCGCCTCTTTAGAGGCGATGTTCGGGCAGCTCTATTTGGTGGTACTCGTCTCAAGGCTTGTGGGAATGCATATCACCCAGCGTAGCCATAGCGATAAACCTTAAAAAGAGTTGACGCCAAAAAAAATCAATCGCGGCGTGGGGCTTTCGTTAAAACGACTTTTTGATTGAAAAATAATCTTTTCCTCATTAAAGCATAGCCATCAGCAACGAGGGGTTTTATCCATTTCAAAAATTATGAAAAATCTTCTCTCACTCGTTTGTACTTTTCTATTTTTATCTTCTAGCTCCCTTTCTCAAGCGGCAGATATTCGCCATACCTATGGCAACAGCAGCCAAAACAGTTTTTATATCGACGACAAAGGTGGGTCTGTAAATAATGGGGGGCATAATCTCAGCTATTATATTAATTTTCAAGAGGTGGACCAATCTTCAAGGGGAACTCTTCTGCTTTATGGTAATAACGCCACCCTGGGCTCGAAGGTAGATAATGGTTATGTAGACGACGATTTTACGCAATCTAGTGGCATCCAAAGCTATCCTCTCTCCAATCTCTTGGGCGCTTCCTTCGATGGTGAAATAGGGCTCGCCAGCAATTCTCCTCTGAGCCCTGTGAATTTTGTGGGTTCTCAAACAGGTTTGCGTGTCTTTCAAGTGAGTTACACAAGCCACGAGGCGGGGAATAATTTTATCATCTTGGAATACCGGATTTTTAACCCTACGACCCAATCGATTCATGCTCTCATAGGCCTCGCAAATGATTTTGATATCGACTTAAAAGATTTAGATGCCCTGGCGGCTTTTACAAACTCCAATAGCATTCCCATGGTATACCAGCAGGACCTCCCTCCCAATTCCCCGAATAATACCGTGCTAGGCATGGCTCTCATCGGGGGCACTTTTTCTCAGTTTCGCATTGAAAGTTGTGGGGCGGCTTTTCCTTATTGCCCTTTTTTCGTTTCGAATAACGATGCCACCCACATTGCCTTTTTTGAAGGCCTAGCTTCTCAAATCGGAGATCTCACTTCGGGCGCTAGCAACCTCGACTTCGCAAATGTCATTTCTGCGGATTTAGGTTCCATCGCTTCCGAGCGCGGGGTCAGCGCTGTTTTTTGTTATGCCGTGGGAAACGGAGGCAGTGCCTTGATTGCCTTGAATGCATTGAAAACGAGCGCGCTCAATTGCAGCAATTTTTACAATTCAAACTTGAAGATCTGCGGAAATGGAATCGCAAACCTAGGAGAAGAGTGCGATGACGGAAACTTAAGTAATACCGACAATTGCACCTCTCAATGCAATCTTCCGGTTTGCGGCGATGGCTTCGTGCAGCCTGGCAATAACGAGCAATGCGACAATGGAGCTTCGAATTCGAATTCCACGCCCAATGCCTGCCGGACGAATTGTCAATTGGCTCATTGTGGCGATGGCGTCACCGATAGTAGTGAGCAATGCGATGATGCCAACAGCATCAATACAGATAACTGCATTAGCACCTGCCAACTTGCCAAATGCGGCGATGGCTTCGTGCAACATTCTATCGGCGAATTTTGCGATGATGGCAATAACGTGAATGGAGATGGCTGCTCCGCCGATTGCCATTCTTTCGAAAGCTGCGGCAATAACGTCCTCGATCCTGGCGAAAGTTGCGACGACGGCAATAACAACACAAGCGATGCGTGCCCGAGCGGAATCCATGGAACCTGCGAGCCCGCCTTTTGCGGAGATGGTTTTGTTCGTCAAAATATTGAAGCTTGCGACGATGGGAACAATACCAATGGAGATGGTTGTTCCGCCAATTGCGAATCAGAAGCTCCCACTTCCACCACCCCTAGCTCTCCTCCTACCCCGATCTGTGGAAACGGCGTCGTCGAGGCGAGCGAGGAATGTGACGACGGAAACAGTGCCGACAATGATCTGTGCACCAGTAGTTGCACCACCCTTTCCCTTCAAGGGGGAAGCTCTAATTCAGTCAATGCAGCGGGAGGCGGGAGTGGAGGCTGCGCCCTCAGCTTCGAAACAACTTCTAGCCCTTCCCTTTTATTTGTTTACTTGCCCTTGCTAGCTCTAGGAGCCTTTCTTGCCCGGAAGAGAAAGTATCTCGCCTATCCTATTAAGATGAACTTAAGAAATGAAAAGCTCCCATAGACAAGTTGTTTTCATCACGGGGGCCTCCTCTGGCATTGGAGCCGCTTTAGCCCGAGAATACGCTCAGAAAGGGGCCCAGGTTGTTTTAGCGGCCCGCCGAATCGAAAGACTTCAAGAAATTTCGAAAGCTTGCAAAGCTGAAGGCGGCCAAACGCTTGTAGTTTCTTGTGATGTCACTCAAACAGAATCTTTAGAAAAGGCTTATGCCGAAAGTCTGAGGCATTTTGGAAGAATCGATACCTTGGTAGCCAATGCCGGCTTTGGAGTGGCCTCAAAGGTAGAGAAATTAAAGATAGAAGACTATGAGCGACAATTTAACACCAATGTTTGGGGGGTGATTCGCAGCATTCAAACTTTTTTGCCTGAAATCAAAAAAAACCAAGGTCGCATGGTCATTTTGGGAAGCGTGAATAGCTACTTGAGCCTTCCAAAGAATTCTCCTTATGCCATGAGCAAATTTGCCATTCGAGCTTTGGCGGATTCTCTCTATTATGAAATGAGGCCTTATGGGGTATCAGTCACTCTCATCTGTCCGGGCTTCATCAAAAGTGAAATTCGCTTAGTGAATAACAAAGGGGAATTTCGCCCCCATGCTAAAGATCCTATCCCTCTCTGGCTTCAAATGCCTGCGGAGGGGGCCGCCAAGCAAATTTACCGGGCTATTCAAAAACGAAAAAAAGAAAAGATCATCACCTTTCATGGAAAGGTATTCATTTTTTTGCAAAGACATTTCCCGAACTTTTTATCTTGGCTCTTCATCGTTTTCAGGGCGAAAGGGCGCTCCGAGCCTTAAAAAGGCACCCTTGCGATCGAGGGTTGTCTAAGAAAAACAAAAGGTTTATATTCCTATCGCAAAGACTGATGCTAAAGCGACCCATTCAACTCAGAGCTCTCTTTTAAGGCTTATCTTGCCTGGTTTATTTTCGGCCCCAGGCCAAGTTTTTTAGGAGTCGAAGAATGAAATCTGCAGAGCTTTTAATTCGCTGCCTAGAAACAGAAGGAGTTCGCACCATTTTCGGCATTCCTGGCGAAGAGAATATGGATGTGATGGATGCCCTTCTAGAAAGCTCTATTGAATTTATCACCACACGACATGAGCAGGGGGCGGCTTTCATGGCAGATGTTTACGGAAGGCTTACTCGAAAAGCAGGCGTGTGTTTGGCGACCTTGGGGCCGGGGGCCACCAATCTCATCACCGGAATCGCCGATGCCAATATGGACCATGCGCCTGTGGTTGCCATTGCCGGCCAGGCTTCCACCACCCGTCTCCATAAAGAAAGCCATCAAGTGCTCGATCTCGTGGATTTGTTTAAACCCATCTCAAAATATGCCGCTTCGCTGCGCGAACCAGAAATTATTCCTGAAGTGGTCCGCAAAGCTTTCAAGGTGGCTCAAACCGAAAAACCGGGCGCAAGCTTTATTGAATTTCCTGAAAACATTGCCGCAATGGAAATCAAAGGGAAAAATCCTCTTAAAGTGCAGAGTCCTGTGCTTTCGGATCCACCGGATTTAAAGATAGAGAAGGTGGCGTCCCTTCTTTCAAAAGCGAAATACCCTCTTCTCATGGCAGGCAATGGCGTGATTCGAGCCCAGGCCTGCGAAAGCCTGCTTTGCTTTGCCCAAAAACTCCAGATTCCTGTGGTAACTACCTTCATGGCAAAAGGAGCCATTCCCTTTTCTCATCCTCTTTCCTTAGGCACGGCGGGCCTTCCTACAAAAGATTATGCTCGCTGCGGCTTCGAAAAAGCAGATGTCATCCTTTGCGTGGGTTACGATATGGTGGAATATCCCCCTTCTCATTGGCACCCCCATCGTGACCGTTGCCTCATCCACATCGACACTACCCCCGCAGAAGTCGATGAAAACTACGTCTTAGAGGCGGGCATCGTGGGAAATATCCATGAAGCCTTAGATCAAATTTCCGCGAAGGCGACGGCTCACAACGGAAAATGGTTTGCCAAACTTCGTCATACGATGCTCGAGGAAATGGAGCTTTATGCCGAAGATAATTCTTTTCCGCCGAAGCCGCAAAAAATACTTTGGGATTTAAGAAAAGCCTTGAATCACGAAGATATCGTGATCTCCGATGTGGGCGCCCATAAATTGTGGGTGGGAAAATATTATGCGGCCGAAGAACCAAACACCTGCATTATTTCCAATGGCTTCGCCAGCATGGGAATCGCACTACCCGGGGCTATTGCTGCAAAACACCTCTTTGCCGATCGCCAGGTGCTGGCAGTAACGGGAGACGCCGGATTTCTAATGAATTCCCAAGAAATTGAAACCGCCTTAAGAATAAAGGCTCCCATCGTGATTCTCATTTGGAATGATGGGGCTTACGGCGTGATTCAAGGAAAACAGATGAAAGAATTCGGACGAGAAAGCCATGTGCGCTTTAATAATCCCGATTTTGTAAAATATGCGGAAAGCTTTGGGGCGAAAGCTTATCGGATTGAAAAAACGCAAGAGCTTGCTCCTGTCTTAAAAAAAAGCATTCAAGATCAAAGTGTCGTGATCATCGATTGCCCGGTAGATTATCGGGAAAATAAAAAATGGCTGCTAGACTCTTAAAAAATTTTGGAGAAAAATGATGGCCCTTGAATCCTTCAACCCCGCCACAGGAGAAAAAATTCACTCCTACCCCGAAATGCCTTCTGAAAAGGCAAAAGGAATCCTTGCGAAGGTGCAGGACGCCTTTTTGGTCTGGAAGAACACAGGATTTGCCGAACGATCTACTTTGATGAATGAGGCCAAAAAAATTCTCCTCCAAAAACAAGAAGAGTATGCCCAACTCATGAGCCTCGAAATGGGAAAACCTATTGCCCAAGGGCGGGCAGAAATCGAAAAGTGCGCCTGGGCTTGCGAATATTATGCGCAAAATGCCGAGAAATTTCTCCAAGCCCAATCTGTTGCCACCGACGCACTCAAAAGCTATGTCACTTACGAGCCCCTGGGCATTGTGCTCGCCATCATGCCCTGGAATTTTCCTTTTTGGCAGGTCTTTCGCTTTGCAGCCCCCACTCTCATGGCGGGGAATGCAGCCGTTTTAAAGCATGCAGCGAATGTAAGCGGATGCGCCTTGGCCATTGAAGAAATTTTTCGCCTCTCTGGCTTTCCGAAAAATTTATTCAGAACTTTGCTCATCCATGCTCCCGAAGTAGCGCAAATGATCGAAAGCCCGTTCGTGAAAGCCCTCACCCTTACCGGCAGCACACGCGCAGGGCGAGCAGTGGCGGCTCTTGCGGGAAAATGCCTCAAAAAAACCGTTTTAGAGCTGGGAGGCTCCGATCCCTTTCTCGTTCTCGAAGATGCTCCTTTAGAAAAGGCCGTGGAGACAGCACTCAAATCACGCCTCATGAACACGGGGCAAAGTTGCATTGCCGCAAAACGATTCATTGTCGTTCAAAAAATTGAAAAAGAATTCACCCGGCAATTCGTCGAAAAAATGAAGAAGCTCAAGATGGGAAATCCCTTAAAAGAAGAAACCCAACTCGGCCCCTTGGCGCGAGAAGATTTAAGAGACGAGCTTCACCATCAAGTGGAAAAAAGTATTTCTAAAGGCGCAAAACTTCTTTGCGGAGGAAAAATTCCAGATCGAAGAGGCGCTTACTATCCCGCCACCGTGCTGAGCGAGGTGAAAAAAGGCATGCCCGCCTATGAAGAAGAGCTTTTTGGCCCAGTTGCCGCCATTATTCCGGTGAAAGATGAGGCAGAGGCCATTCAAGTGGCAAACGATTCGGTTTTTGGTTTGGGCTCGACCGTGTTTACTCAAGATCTAAAACACGGAGAAAACATGGCTGCCAAAAAAATCGAAGCGGGCTCTTGCTTCGTGAATGCTCAAGTTAAATCTGATCCGCGGCTTCCTTTCGGAGGGATTAAAAACTCCGGATACGGGAGAGAGCTCTCGCATTTCGGCATCCATGAGTTCGTTAATATTAAAACAGTGGCGATTTATACGGGCTAAAAAGACTCTTGAGCTGGTCGGCTAGCTGTTTTATTCCTTCGAGATGTTTCAATGGCAGAAACTCCCTCAACCGATTTTCGGCCTCGCCCCCATGGACGGCGTCACCGACGCCGTATTCCGCACGATGGTGTATCGGCATGGCCCTCCCGATGTAATGTTCACAGAATTTGTGAGCGTGGAAGGCTTATCCCGCCGGATTCCTGCCCTTTTTAACGATCTAAAATATGAAGACCCTGAAAGGCCCATGATCGCTCAAATTTATGGCTATGAGCCCCAGGCCTTCCGTGAAAGCGTGTTCATTGTCGCCGAGTTAGGCTTTGATGGCGTAGATATTAACATGGGCTGCCCCGCAAAAAGAGTGGTGCATAGCGGAGGGGGTGCGGCACTCATTAAAACTTGCCCGCAGGCTAAAACCATTATCAAAACTTGCGCGCAAGCCCTCAAAGAATATTTCGAAAAAACAGGGAACTTACTTCCCCTCTCGGTTAAAACAAGGCTCGGCTATGACAAAAATGTAGTGAAGGATTGGATTGGGCTCTTGCTCGAGTGCGAAGAGCTCTCCAATATTTCTATTCATGGCCGCACTTTAAAGCAAGGCTATTCGGGCGAAGCCGACTGGGATTCTATTGCTCAAGCAGTGGAGCTCGCTCAAGGAAGCTCTGTCACTCTTTTAGGAAATGGAGACCTCCACTCTTTTGAAGAGGCCCTGCTCAAAATCAGGCAAACAAAAGTAAATGGCGTTTTATTCGGCCGTGCCAGTTATGGAAATCCGTGGTTATTTGGAAAGAAGGAACAATATCGTACCCAATTATCACCCTCTCCCCTCGAGGGAGAAGCTGTCCGAAGGACGGGTGAGGAGCTAATTTCGGTAGAAAAAAAAATCTCCGCCCTCTTTGAGCATGCCCGTCTGCTTTGGGAGCGAAAAGATCCTCGGCAATTCATTCAAATTCGCAAACACTGTGGATGGTATATGAAAGGCTTTGACGGAGCCGCGGAGCTTCGAGCTAAACTGGTGCGAGTCAACACCTTGGAAGAATTAGAACAAATCTTGAAACATTATGTCGCTCAAGCCGCCTAAAATAATTCTCGCTTCCACTTCCATCCGACGCCATGAAATCTTAAAACTCTTGGGCCTTCCTTTTGAAACAAGAGCACCCCGCTACGAAGAAGAAAGTTTGGAAGAACTCACGCCTTATGAGGAGGCCCTTCGCTTTTCGATCGAGAAATCAAAATCTTTGGCCTCCCTCTATCCCGATTCCATCCTCATTGGAAGCGACACCCTGCTTGAATTTAAAGGCGAAAAAATAGGCAAGCCTCAAAATTTCGAACATGCCCTCGAAATTTTGAAAAAATTGAGGGGCGATACGCACGATATCCTCACGGGAGTTTGCCTTCTCAATGCCAAAACCCATGAAATAAAATCAGGTATCGAAATCATTCAGGTGAAAATGAAAAATTATTCTGAAGGGGAAATAAAAAATTATATCGAAAAAGATAAGCCCTTTGATAAAGCAGGAGCCTATGCCCTTCAAGGAGAAGGCAAAAAACTCATCGAAAGTTTAAAGGGAGATTATTTGGCGGCCGTGGGGCTTCCCCTACGCTTCATTGCCGCAGCGCTTCGAGAGTTTGGGGTTTTAATGCCCCGCGATGTCGAGCAAATCTATCAGGAAAAGAAATTGATGAATTGGAAAGAATACTAAAACGTAAAAAGCCCCGCGCCTCCATCGACTTCGATCACTTGTCCGGTAATAAAACTAGCCTGTTCTGAACATAAAAAGGCAACGGTATTTCCTACTTCATGCAGCTCACCTAAGCGACGCATCGCTGCTTTTTTGATCATGCGATCTAGCATGTCTCCGCGAATAAAATTCTGAACGGCCTCGCTTTTCATCACGCCGGGGGCCACCACATTTGCCGTAATATTAAAGCGTGCCCCTTCGAGAGCCAAGCTCTTACAAAGCCCGATCACGGCAGCTTTAGTGGTAGCGTAACTTGTTTGCCCGGCGCCACCGTGGGTGCCTGCAAACGAAGAAATGAAAACCACTCGGCCCCATTTTTTTTCCATCATGTGCGGCCACACGGACCGAGTTACATTTACCGTACCTAAAATATTTACCTCGACATCCCCTCTGAAACGCTCCGGGGAAATATCGTTAAACATCCCCACCGTGCTTAAAATCGATGCATTATTTACTAAAATTTGAACGGAGCCTAAATCTTTTTGAATTTGCCCTAGCACCTTTGCCACTTCATCGAGCTTACTGATATCGCAAAGATAGCTTTTGGCCTTTATGCCCTTTTCTTCCAGAAGTTTTAAGGTTTCATCGCAAGCTTGCACATCGAGAAGCGCTACCGAAGCGCCCTCCCCTGCTAAGCATAAAGCATGGGCCCGGCCCAAGCCATTGTTTGCGGCTCCCGTCACCAATGCCACTTTTCCTTCAAGCCCAAATTTCATAATTTATCCTTTCGCCCCCTCACCCTGCCCTCTCCCTCGAGGGGAGAGGGTGTCCGTTAGGACGGGTGAGGGTGAAAAATCAAAATATATCTTTAATATGAGGCGTTAAAGCCAATAATCTTGGGTATAAATATTCAAAGATGAACCCGAATGCAAACCACATCGGTGCAAAATCCCAACGAATATAACCATGAAAAGAATAGGGAGAATAAGAATAATCCCAGGGGCAATGGCCGGTGATTTTTTTAATCAGCCAGCCGCTCCAAAATTCCATTAACCAAATCAGCCCCATATAAACCAGCCCCCTCAAAAACCAAGGCCAAGCAGCCATGAGCAAAGAAATAGGCTCCAGAAAAATCAGGCAACCATAGATGGGAAGCATCCAAAGAGAGGTATAACCCGTGCAATGGGAATCCCGCCCTTCCCAACGCCAATCCGGGCGCACTCGGCTCATAGGGCCTTTCCCGTGCACATTCCAAGAACAAAGAAAATAAGGGTTTATCAAATCACAAAGCGCCGTATAGAGAACTTCTGCCATCCAACCGATGCAGGCATAGAGGGGAAAACGCACCCAGGGATCGGAGGAGAGAAAGAACTCAAACATATCACCTCTAAAAATTTGCCTGTCATCGCGAGGAGTAAAACGACGTGGCGATCTCACAGCTACATTTGGGGGATTGCCACGCTGCGCCAGCCTTTGGCTGGCTTTGCTCGCAATGACATCACTTAAAACTACATATAATAAAAAGAGGTCGAAGAGTTATTAGAATCATTTTTGGGAGAAAGATCAAGCAAAGCTTCCTTTTCCTCTTCTTTCTCTTGGGGGTCGGCTTCGGCCAAGAAAGAATCTTTGCGACTCACTCGATCGAGGTTTAAAATCCTTTTTTTCGTTTCTTTGCGGAGCCTCCGGCGGGAGGTGGAGAAAAGAGCTCCCAATTCCTCTAAGAGAGGCGAATGAATACGAGGATTGAATATTTCAAGCTGAAATAGTTGGGCCAGGCCCCGGGTTAAGACCCACCAAGAATTATTCACCGTAGGATTTAATGCAGCCCCCACGAGTAAGGCCGCTAAAAAATTTTGAACGAGGTGTTCTAAGAAATAAAGAGAGGCCCCTTTCTCCGAACGAGAAGCGAGTAATGGGGGAAAATTCGGAAGGCCACTGGCTTCAAAATACTTCACCAAAAGACCCGTCCAGCTTTGCTTTAAAGCCGTAAACTGGGTGGATTCCTGAAGCCAGCCTGAAGCCAAAGCAAGAGAAGGATGGCTCGGATCGCTTTTTAAGAAACTCACCAAGGATTGGATAGAAGAAGACAAATAACTTTTTGTAAAAGAAGCCGCACTCCCCGCATTTTCGATCGACGAGGCATTCAAGCTTTGAGAAGTCGATTCCGAGGCCGAAGAGGAAAATAATTGGTCTAAAATCGAATGGGAGATGCTAATTCCTTGCTGTAATTCGGGTAACAAAGAAGGAGTGATGCTTCCTTGAATCGGAGAAGCCGAAAACACCTTTTGAAAATTGAAGGAAGAAGCAGCTAGCAATTTGGGAGAAGACACACTCGCTTCTTTCAAACTAGAAAAGTTTCCAGAAGATGAATTTTTCAAAGCTTGGGAGCTAGAAGGCAAAAGATCTTGCAGCAGCTGCCTCGATGCTTCTTCCACCCTGGAAATGAAATTATCAGGACGTAATACGGGCTCGGCACTTGTTTGAGCGGCAAGAAAGTGAGTGGGGCTTGGCTCTCCTGGGCGAGGGCCTGCAACTTGCTGCCTTGCACCCCGCTGTTGAACAGGTTCTGCCTGATGCACTTCTTCATCGGGAGGAGGAGAACTGGCCAGCGGAGCCTCCGGCTTTTTTTCGATGATTTTTGTAATTTCTTTATTGAGAAAAGGGGAAACCCACTGATGGGCTTGCACAAAATCAATAAAAAAATGAGATCTCTTATTTTGTCGCTTCATCCTTCGACTCCTAAAAACTGGGGCCCCTTTCTAAAATGGGTCGCTTAAGATCAAACTCGGGAGTTTAGTCTGGAGTTTTTCATCATTAAAAATTAAGGAAGCAAACCATAGCTCGAAATAACGGTGCTATTATCTCTCTGAACTCCACAATCTTGTATATCGGGATATTGCTCCGCATTTTGTTGGGTGACAATCCTAAAACGAGGAATGCTGGCTTCTGCGGGTCCCGGCCTGTAATTTTGACGATGAGGCACCCGATCATCTCTGAAATAATAGCCCTTCAAATCGGCTGTAATAATACCATTTTGCCAGTCTCGCCGAATTCGGTAAGTCACACTCTGCCTATCTGCATTCGTGGGCGTGTTCTCAAGATAAAATAAAAAATCCCGAACAATGAGCAAATTCATCCAATCCGATTCGGTATCGAGAGCGGTTTCATTTCCTTCTTTTAAATACATGCTTGCCCCGGTAAGGGAACTGAGCATCCCACTCAATTCTAAATCTCGGCCCAACTCTGTGAAATTTCCCGCACGGATTTCATCGCCATGTTGCCGATTAATTCGGGGAATAACCTGCTGGTTCAAAATAGAAAGTTCACGCGATAAATTGGTGACCGAAAAGGAATATCTATCTCTATTGGGAAGTGGAGAAAAACGGCTGCAATCCAAAGTGGGAGCAACGGTAGGAATCAAAGGAAAAGAAGAAGGTGGACTATATTGGCTCGGAGGACGCGGAACAAAAGGATTGGCAGAGGAAGGAAGAACAGCTGAATTGGGAACCTCTCGATGAGGCGAAACAGCTTCCTCTTCATTTCTTCGATTACATCCGAAGATAGCTGCCCCAAAAGCACCAATGACAAAAACGACTCTCCACCACATTGAGTATATCCTCCCATCACTTCTAAAAAACTATTCGTAAGGGATTTAAGAGCTCATCGGCAAACTCGGAAGCCGGTTGCTAAAAAAATAGGTGATTTATGCTCTTTTTTAAAGAATTCTTTAAAAGGGCTAAAAGGGGGAAAAGGCCCTATTCGATGGAGCGTTCTTTACGTTGAAGAAGCTCAAAGGCCTCTTCGGGATGAGAGGCTTGGAGAATTTTTTCAATAAATTGGTTATCTTGGAAAATCCGGGAAATACGGGCTAACATTTGAAGATGACTCCGAAACTGGTCTTGAGGGGATAAAAATAAAAATACGATCTTTACCTTCACTCCTTCTTGGGCATCGAGGTATGCTTGGGGGATAATGCCAAGACTCGCCTTTATCTCATGAATCCCACTAAAACGTGCATGGGGAATGGCAAGGCCATTTTCTAGAACGGTTCTCCCTTCTTTCTCACGGTCCCAAACGGCTTTTTTCACGGCTTCACAGTCTTTTAAATGTGCCACTTCACACAACTTCAAAATAAGACTATTGAGAACCTCTTCTTTACTAGAGGCCTCTTTTTCAATCACGATGGAAGCCGGATTCAAATAATGGCATAACATGAGGGGAGCATTTTTTTCTTTGCCGGAGTCGAGCATAACGGGCGGCTATACAGCGTCTTTTCACCGCTTGCAACCCCTCATTTTTTTAGGAATGGGTTTTGAAGAAGGGCGTTTTGTTCTCGGGAAGGCCCCACAGATACCAACCTCAAAGGTAAATTTAAATTTTGAGAGAGAACTTGGAGATATTTTTTGGCGGGGGGGGGAAGTTTTGAAAAACTTCGAATGGAAGACAAATCTTCTTCCCAAGCTCTAAATTCTCGATAGATGGGCTTCACTGCCATTAAATCTTCCACTTGGGACGGAACACTTTTAAGAATTTTGCCGCGAAGCTCATAGGCCGTACATACTTTGATTGTCTTGATTCCAGATAAGACGTCGAGTTTAGTAATGGCAAGAGCGGTGAGTCCATTCACGAAGGCGGCCCGCTTGAGCACCACCAGATCTAGCCAACCGCAACGCCGAGGGCGGCCCGTGGTGGAACCATATTCCCCTCCCTTGTCTCTCAAGTATTGGCCCGTTTCGTTTTCTAGCTCTGTAGGAAAAGGGCCCGAACCTACCCGAGTAGTATAGGCCTTGCTCACCCCCCAGATCTCTTGCAGCACTCCTGGGCCTACTCCAGAGCCTATGCACGCCGAAGCCCCCACCGTATTGGAGCTGGTCACGAAAGGATAAGTGCCATGATCTACATCTAAAGAAGTGCCTTGGGCCCCTTCAAAAAGGATTCGTTTCCCTTTTTTCACCTGGCTTTCCAAAAAAAGAGTGCCATCGCAAACATAGCGCTTTAAGATTTTTCCCCATTCCAGGTATTGGGCATAAATTTGATCGAGCGAAAAAGCCACGCCCCCCAAGATCTTCGCAATGTAGGCATTGTGCTCGGGTAGCACTTCTTCCAAACGCCTGCGTAGTAAAGAGGGATCTGCTAACTCTCCTACCCGAATACCGCGACGAGCCACTTTATCTTCATACGCCGGCCCAATGCCTCGCCCTGTCGTGCCTATTTTCCCCTCCCCCTTGGCCAGCTCGCGAAGCTGATCGATCAGCCGATGGTAAGGCATAATCACATGCGCCCGATCGGAAATGAGCAGTTGCTTGTCGTTTTTCAGCAAACCTTTTTTCTTTATATTGGCAATTTCTGAAATAAGGACTTCCGGATCTAAAACAACACCGTTGCCAATCAGGCAAAATGTGCCGCGATGCAAAATACCGGAAGGCAAAAGATGGAGAATGGTTTTTTCGCCTTTAACAATTAAGGTGTGGCCGGCGTTGTTTCCGCCTTGGAAGCGCACCACCCCATCGGCATGTTCGGTGAGAAGATCGACGATCTTTCCTTTTCCTTCATCGCCCCATTGGGCCCCTAACACCACGACAGTGGACATAATTTTCCTAATTTAAACGGAAACTTGAGTAACTGAAATAATATTGGGAAGTTTTTCGATTTCTTTTATTAGATCGGCTGGAACCGTATGATCTACATTGTAAAGGGCCATCGCTTCGCTTTTTTCCTGCACAAGACCCAGTTGCATGCGGGAAATATTAACCTTGTTTTTACCAAGCAAAGTACCAATGCTGCCCACCACGCCGGGCTTATCTTGGTTATGAATGACCAGAATAGTTCCTTCCGGCACGGCTTCAAGATAAAAATCGTCAATTCTCACAATGCGGGGATTGTTTTTCCCAAAAATAGTCCCTGAAACCCTTCGACTCTCTTTAGGAGTCTTCACCACCACCTCGATGAGGCTTTTGAAATCGGGAGAGTCGCTCACCTTCGATTCGGTCACTTGGATTCCTCTTTCCTTGGCAATAAAGGGGGCATTCACAAAATTGACGTTCTCTCCTTCCATCGAACATTCAAGAATCCCTTTGAGAATAGAAACTGTAACGGGCGCCGTAGGATATTCTACTAGCTCACCGTGGTAACGAATCTGAATCTCTTGCGGAAAAGAATTCGAAAGCTGGCCCTGAAGTTTTCCCAATTTTTCAGCCAAAGAAATATAGGGTTTTAAAACGCCGGCCAATTCGCCACTGATCGAAGGATAGTTTACTGCATTTTTTACCACGCCTTTCACAAAATACTCCACCATCTGTTCGGCCACTTCAATGGCAACATTTTCTTGGGCTTCATCGGTGGAGGCCCCTAAATGAGGCGTGCATACCACCGGATCTAGTTTAAGGAGGGGAAGATCGGGCTTCACGGGTTCTTCGACAAAGACATCGAGGGCCGCTCCTGCTACAATGCCCTCTTGAATGGCGGCCGTTAAAGCCTCTTCGTTTACAATGCCACCGCGAGCGCAATTGATAATGTAAACCCCGCGTTTCATTTTTCCGAAGGCCGCACGGTCGATTAAATTGCGGGTCTTATCGTTTAAGGGAGTATGAATGGTAATGAAGTCGGCACGCGCAAATAAATCATCTAGCTCAACGAGTTCAATGCCCATTTTTGCAGCCGTTTCAGGAGAGAGAAAGGGATCGTAGGCCATCACTTTCATTTTGAGGCCTAAAGCTCGATCGGCCACAATTTTTCCAATATTGCCCACCCCCACAATGCCCAGCACCTTGTTATAAATTTCGGAGCCTACAAACTTTGTCTTTTCCCACTTCCCCGCCTTCATGCTGGCGGTGGCCTGGGGAATTTTTCGCGCCATGGCAAACATCATGGCAATGGCGTGCTCTGCGGTGGTTACCACATTGCCACCCGGAGTGTTCTCTACGATCACCCCTTTTTTGGAAGCGGCCACTGTATCGACATTATCCACCCCAATGCCTGCCCGACCAATAATTTTGAGTTGGCTAGCCGCAGAAAGCAGATCGGCTGTTACCTTGGTGCCTGAACGAATGATGAGCCCCTCGTATTGCCCGATGATCGCCTTCAATTCATCGGGTTTGAGGCCCGTTTTTGCATCAATTTCAAGCCCAGGGGCCTCTTTTAAAATTTGGAGGCCCGCTTCAGAAAGTTTGTCACTCACTAGTATTTTCGCCATATAAATGTACCTTTTCTTAAAATCTATTTGTCATTATTATCCAGCCAATACCTTTAGTGCTGCCCCTACCCCTTTTCCCAATTCAAGTTTATATCCTAATTGATGGAGGCTCATTTCCACGGCAGAAAGAACGCTCACCATATCCATGGGATCGTAATAACCAAGATGGCCAATGCGAAAAATCTTACCCTTCGCGGCATCTTGCCCACCCGCAATGGTCATGTTGAAATTCTCCCTCAAACTTTTCACGATTTTACCCGCCTCAATTCCTTCGGGCGAATAAGCCGCCGTCACTGCATTGGAAGGAGATTCGGGCGCATAAAGCTTGAGTCCCATGGCTTTTAAGCCTTCCCGACACGCCGTGGCGAGCCTTTCATGCTTTTTCCAAATGCCTTCCAGGCCCATGGCCCTCATCGTTTTTAAAACTTCATTCAAGCCAATCACAAGAGAGACGGCCGGCGTATAGGCCGTGGTGTTTTCATCGATCGATTTTTTTTCTTTTTTGAAATCAAAATAAAACTTGGGAATATCGGATTTCTCGATGAGGCTCCACGCTTTCTGGGAAACAGAACTGAAAGCGAGGCCCGGAGGCAACATGAGAGCCTTTTGAGAACCAGACACCACACAATCGAGCCCCCATTCATCGGTGGGTAAATTCACAACCCCCAAGGCTGTAATCGCATCGACGACCAAGGCGGTGTTAGGATAATTTTTCACGAGGGCCGCGATTTCTTTCACAGGATGGTAAACACCCGTAGAGGTTTCGGAAGCAGTCATAAACACCGCACGGTAATCGGTATTTTTAAGTTTTTCTTCGATGAGCCTGGGATCGACTGCCTTGCCCCACTCCACTTTGATGACATCATAGGCGAGGCCGTAAGCTTTGCAAATTTTCCACCAACGTTCGCCGAATTTTCCACCATCCACCACCAGAGCTTTGTCGCTCTTGCTCATGAGATTGATAACAGTGCCTTCCATGGCGCCGGTGCCCGAGGCTGAAAAAATAAGAACGTCTTGCTTGGTTTGGTAGAGCCATTGAAGGTTTCCCTTCACTTCTGCCACAATGGCTTCAAAAGCAGCCGTGCGATGATGAATAATAGGCTCGGCCATCTTCACCAATACTTTTTCAGGAACCGGCGTAGGACCCGGAGCCAGTAATCGATATTTATAAGTGGTCATTTCATTCTCCATTTCAAACCCCTTGAACCCCCTTGTCAGGGAGGGGTTTTTATTTTTGTAATAATTTTCTCAATCTCAACCTTAAGGCGTTGAGCTTAATAAAACCTTCCGCGATTTTCACAAGGGGCTCGCGTCGCCCCCTCCATCGGCAAAGCCGCTGGAGCCTCCCCCTCAACGCCGCGTTGCGGCTGTTAATTTTTCTGCATTAACTTTCTTATCCTCAACCTTAAGGCGTTGAGCTTAATAAAACCTTCCGCGTCTTTTTGATGATAAACCGTATCTTTCTCGAAGGTGGCAAAGGCTTCCGAAAAAAGAGAGTGGGCTGCCTTGCGCCCCAACACAGTGCAGTTTCCCTTGTAAAGCTCGAGGCGCACCGTTCCACTCACTTTTGCTTGAGCCTCATCCATCAAATTTTGAAGAAGTTCTCGCTCAGGGGCATACCAAAAGCCATTATAAACCATCGTGGCGTATTGGGGAATAAGACTGTCTCGAATGCGCAGCACTTCGCGATCGAGTGTGATGGATTCTAAGGCCCGGTGCGCCGTATGCAGCACTGTACAACCGGGGGTTTCATAAACCCCCCGGCTCTTCATGCCTACAAAACGATTCTCCACCACATCCATTCGGCCAATGCCATTGGCTCCCGCAATCTCATTGAGCTTTTGGATAAGCGCTGCGGGCGAATACTTTTTGCCATCGAGGGCCACAGGATTTCCTTTTTCGTATTCGATCTCCAGGCAAGTGGCTTGATCTGGCGCCTTTTGGGGTGAAACAGAAAGTAAAAACATGCTCTCCGGAGGCTGGGCCCAAGGATCTTCCAAAATACCGCCCTCAAAACTAATGTGCATTAAATTTCGATCGGAACTATAGGGTTTTTCTTTCGTGACAGGTACGGAAATCCCGTGTTTTTGTGCAAAAGCGATGAGGTCTGTTCGAGATTTAAAAGCCCATTCTCTCCAGGGAGCAATGATTTTCACCTGGGGTTGAATAGCATAATAAGTCAGCTCAAAACGCACTTGATCATTTCCCTTGCCCGTCGCGCCATGAGAGACTGCATCTGCCTTTTCTTTGGCAAGCACTTCCATTTGTTTTTTGGCAATGAGGGGCCTCGCGATAGAGGTGCCCAAAAGATAAAGGCCTTCGTAAACGGCATTGGCTCGAAGCAGGGGGAAGATAAAATCTTTGGCAAATTCTTCTCTTAAATCTTCCACATAACATTTGCTGGCCCCCGTTTGCATCGCTTTTTCACGAACGGGTTCCACTTCTTCTCCCTGGCCTAAATCCGCCACAAAAGCGATCACTTCACACTGATAATGTTCCTTCAGCCACTGAATAATCACCGAAGTATCGAGTCCTCCGGAATAGGCCAGCACCACTTTCTTCACATTGCTCATTTAAGAACCTTTCGACTTCTCACTCACTATTAAAATGAGGCCGCTAGGTAACATGAGTTAAACATTGCGTCAATGGGAGGGAATGGAAAAAAAGATGGAAAAAAAATCCTATCTTGTAGGATAGTATGGGCAAAATGACACGAAAGCTTTTAGAATTTCTCTGCTCATGACCTTATGTGCCATTACATGACCATTCACATGTTTTACACAGTTGTGGATAATTTTAAAAATGTCCAATTATTTTAAAAACTTAGCTTGCTTTAGAGGCTCCGGCAGGATGAGATATGCACTTATTTCTCAAAGTGGGCTAAAAATTTGAGGATAGAATTATGATTATCGGTCTCACTGGAAAAAATGCTTCGGGCAAAGGAGAAGTCGCCAAAATTTTAAAAGAAGGCGGTTTTGATTATTATTCTCTTTCAGACGTATTGAGAGAAGAACTTGAAGCTCGCAAACTTTCGCTCAGCCGAGAAAACTTAATTAAAATCGGAAACGAATTGCGGCAAAAATATGGACCCAGCATTTTAGCCAATCGAATTTTAGCAAAACTAGAAGTTGATAAAAATTATGTTATCGATTCTTTTCGAAACCCCCGTGAAGTGGAGGCCTTTCGGATAAAAGACAATTTCCATTTCATTCATGTGAGCGCCGTGCCTGAAGTCCGCTTTGAAAGAATGAAATCTAGAAAGCGAGAGGGTGATCCCGAGTCTCTTAAAGAATTCAAAGCCCTCGAAGCGCGAGAAGCCAATAGTAGCGATCCCCATGCCCAGCAACTCGATTCCACAGCGCAGATGGCCGATGTGGAGGTGGAAAACAACGGTAAATTAGAAGAGCTTCGCGGAAAAATGAAGGAGCTTGTCCTTCAACTGGCTGCCAGCAATACACGCCCAGGTTGGGACGAATATTTTATGAACATCGCGAAGGTAGTTTCATTGCGATCGAACTGCCTCAAGCGAAAAGTGGCCGCCGTGATTGTGCGCGATAAGCGTATTATCTCCACAGGCTATAACGGCACGCCTCGAGGAGTCACCAACTGTAATGAAGGAGGTTGTCCGCGCTGCAATAGTTTTGCAAAATCAGGCTCGGGCCTCGAAGATTGCTACTGTTCGCACGCCGAAGAAAATTCGATCACCCAAGCCGCCTACCATGGCGTTAATATCAAAAGCTCCACTTTATATACCACCTTCTCCCCTTGCCTCATGTGCACGAAGATGATCATCAACTCCGGCATCGCGGAGGTCATCTTCAATACCGATTATCCGATGGGAGAAACTTCTTTGAAGCTTTTGCATCAAGCGGGAGTGAAGCGGAGGCAATTGTAGATCAAAAACATCCCCATACAAATTTTTCGAGGTTAGCCAAATGAGGCAAAGGAGAAGATTTAAGGGCTAGATCCGTCTTCGATAAATCCTGATAAATCTGAATGAGCTTTTTCCAACTGATCTGGCGGGCTTGGGGAATATTTTTTTCAATCACAAAGGCTGGAAGCTTTAAGTGCTGAGCGATTTCAAAAGAAGCGAGCTTTCGGCGTTCTAATAATTTGATTTTCAAGAGGCCTCGATAATGCCTGGCGAGCAATGAAAAAATAATGAGGGGCACTTCTCCTTGGTTTAAAAGCTGGCGGAGCAGACAAAAAGTTTTGGCTTTTTCATTTTGAAGAATCAGTTGGGTGAGCGCAAAAATGTCTTTGTCGGCCGATTCGGCAAAAAGAGTTTCGATATCACCCAATTCAATTTCATTTTTCTTTCCCACATACGTAGAAAGAAGCTTTACCTGATTTTGAAGACCCAGCAAGTCATCCCCCACAAATTCGATCAATTTTCGGGCAAGCAAGGGGGACATTCTTTTCCCTTCTTCTTGGGCAAAACTCACCACAAAAGAAGCTAAATCTTTGGGCTTAGGCTTCACACATTCAATGAAAGTCGCCTTCCCTTTTAAACACTTACTTGCCTGGTTAAATGCAATTTTCTTTTTGGTGATAAAAATAAGAGTGGCCAGAGAATTATTTTGAAGGGCCTGAGAAATTTTATTTAAGTTTTCTTCTCCTAGGTAGTCTTCCCCCTCCACTCGAATAAGCTTGTGTGTGGAAAAAAAAGAAAAGGAGCCCAATTCCTCTAAAAGTTGCCCCCTATTTTTCTGCTCGGGATTCCAATGGATTTCTTCGTAGCCAGGGTATTTTTTAGCAAGATCTGCCCGAAGGAGTTTTAAAGATTGATCTAAAGAGAAAGGATCTTCGGCCCAAAAAAAATAAAGAGTACTTGTCATACTTTTTGTCTCCTCGCGATGACACTTTTTATTTCACCACCATGTTCACCAGTTTGCCTGGCACATAAATCGTTTTCACCACTTGTTTTCCTTCGAGATGAACTTTTACTTTTTCATCACTCAAGGCGGCATTTTTAATGAATTCTTCACTCGATCCCGCTGGCACCTTCACATTTCCACGAAGCTTTCCATTGACTTGAACAACCACATTCAAAGTATCACTCACAAGAACTGCTTGATCATATTTTGGCCATTTTTGAAGAAGCACGGATTCTTTTTCACCCAACATTTTCCAAAGTTCTTCCGCAATATGAGGAACAAAGGGCGAAACCAAGACCACAAGGCTGCGAAGAGATTCGAGACTGGGTCGCTCTTTTTTTTCACTCAAAAAATTATAAAACTCCATCAGGGCTGCAATCGCAGTGTTAAACTGGAAGCGCTCCATGTCTTCAGAAACTTTTTTGATCGTCTTGTGGAGCATTTGTTTTTCTTCTTTTGAAGAAGCAAGAGCGGATCCTCTCCCTTCCGTAACCAAACGCCATATTCGATGCAAAAACCGATAAGAGCCTTCCACCCCTTGATCATTCCAATCCAAATCTTTTTCGGGGGGGGCTGCGAAAAGGGAAAACAAGCGAGCCGTATCGGCTCCATATTTTTCGATGAGATAATTCGGATCCACCACATTGCCTTTCGATTTGCTCATTTTGGCGCCATCTTTAATCACCATGCCTTGGGTGAGCAAATGCCGAAAAGGCTCATTCATTTTCAAATAGCCTAAATCACGAAGCACTTTTGTGAAAAAGCGCGAATATAAGAGATGAAGAACTGCGTGTTCAATACCTCCGATATATTGGTCTATTCCAGGGGCTCGCGTCGCCCCCTCCACGGGCAAAGCCCGCAGAGCCTCCCCCTCAACGCCTATCGGCTTGTTGGGTTGAGGGGCGTTATGCTCCCCCATCCAATACTCTACAGCCTTCGGATCAAAAGGACCTTGGTCATATTTGGGTGAACAATAGCGAAAAAAATACCAAGAAGATTCCATGAAGGTATCCATCGTATCGGTTTCGCGTTTGGCCGGTTTTTGGCACTGAGGACAAGCCACATTCACAAAAGAAGAAACATTTTTTAAAGGAGACCCTCCTTCGCCCTTAAATTGCACATCAAGGGGCAACTTCACGGGTAAGTCAGATTCTAAAACGGGCACGACGCCGCAAGCATCGCAATGAATAATGGGAATGGGCGTTCCCCAATAACGCTGACGGGAAATTCCCCAATCGCGGAGTTTATAAGTGATTTTTTGCAGCCCACATTTCTTTTCTTCCAAAAATTCCACAATGGCTTTTTTGGCTTCTTCGCTGGGCATGCCGGAAAATTGGGCGCTGTTGACCATGATACCAGCCTCGATGAAAGCTCGATCCATTTCACCCTCACCCTGGCCCTCTCCCATCAAGGGAGAGGGTGATAGAAAGGGTTCGATGACCCTTTTAATCGGAATTTTATATTTTTTGGCGAAATCAAAATCACGCTGATCGTGAGCCGGAACCGCCATCACAGCGCCCGTGCCATATTCGATCAAAACGAAGTTCGCCGCATACACCGGAATTTTCTCACGCGTGAGTGGATGGAGAACATGAAAACCCAAGGCCACCCCTTCTTTTTCGTAATCCTCTGCCATGCGCCTTTCACGGTCGATTTTACGCGCGCGCATTCGCAAATCTTCAACAGCCTTTTGGGTGCTTAAGTTTTTCACAAGTTTATCAATCAAGGGGTGCTCGGTCGCCAGTGACATAAAAGTAACACCGTAGAGCGTATCCGGCCGAGTGGTAAAAACCTCTATTTTTTCATCGCTGCCCTCCACCTCGAAAAGAATGCTCGCCCCCACGCTTTTTCCAATCCACTCTCGTTGCATCACCAGCACTTTTTCTGGCCAGCCAGAAAGTTTGTAGGTTTCTTGCAAAAGTTCCTCGGCATAGGCGGTGATTTTAAAAAACCATTGCTCTAAAGGCTTTTGGACAACCTTGCTCTCACAGCGCCAGCATAAGCCCTGTTCCACTTGCTCGTTGGCAAGCACCGTTTGGCAAGATTCGCACCAATTCACCAAGGAATGGCGCCGATAGGCGAGACCCTTTTCAAGCATCTCCAAGAAAAATTTCTGCTCCCATCGATAATAATCTGGCCGACAAGTGGCCACCTCACGATCCCAATCGTAGGAAAAACCCATGCGACTGAGCTGCTCGCGCATCGAGTCGATATTGGCATCGGTCCACTTCGCTGGATGGGTTTTATTTTGAATCGCGGCGTTCTCGGCGGGCATTCCAAAGGCGTCCCAACCCATGGGGTGAAGCACATTATAACCTTGCATCCTCTTGTAGCGTGAAACCACGTCTCCAATCGTATAATTACGCACATGCCCCATGTGGATGCGACCGGAGGGATAAGGAAACATCTCTAAAAGATAGTATTTAGGCTGGGAAGGATCTTCCGTGACTTTAAAAAGATTTTGCTTTTGCCAGAATTTTTGCCACTGGGGTTCAAGGATATCCGGTCTGTATTTATTTTCCATGGAAAAGACTTAACACAGGCTTAAAAAAGCTGTCCAGATTTTCAATCCTTTAATGATTGAACTCCATTTCGGCTTGGCGAATCACATCGGGAGTAGCGAGGGCATACTCATGAAGCCTCGCTAAATCGCGCTTCATTTCATTTTCTCGGCCCATTTTCTTCATCAAACGCATGTGTTGCAAAACCGCCTGTTCCCAATGGGAATAATTCAAATAGTTATCGGTGATACTATCGAGGATGCGATCGGCTTGTTCATATTCCCCATCTAAAATATGGCGCATGGCGAGTTGATGCTTAAAAGAAGCGACGGCTTCAATCGAAGCTTGTTCCATGCTCGCCACATCTGCATGGCGCAAAACGGGTCGATCTAAATCTTCGATGAGACGAGCTTGGGGTTGCCATCCCACCATGCGATATCCCCCCGGCTGATAAGCCACTTCTTGGGAAAGGGGCATTGCTGTATTGCTCCCGCCAGAAGCAAGAGGCGTCGAATGAGAAAGAGAGGGGGCCTGCGAAATTCCCTCAGGCTTCGAAAGAAAGCGCTGATAAAAAAGGCTTCCTCCTAAAGTGAGGCAGAAAACAGTAAGGCCTACTGAGGCCGGATGTAAAAGCAAGGCTCGAAGTATATCGGTAAAACTTCTTTGGGGCGTCATTTTCGCCAAAACTTTTTCGCTGAGGGAAGACGAAGGAAAAACATCGGGAAGTTTTTGGTAGACCCCCCTCACCTTTTGCAATTCTTTCAAACTTTCTTGGCAAGCGAAACAGGCGCTGAAATGAACCTCCAACTCTAAGCTTTTGGCTTCATCGGGATAAAGCAAGCTCACCATTTCATCGTGAAATTGTTCGCACTGTGTTTCCATTTTTCCTCTTTTCAAAATTCAACGCCCATGGTTTGGGTTTAGGTCTTTAAAGCCTGATTTTTCCAGATATTTTTTGAGATTTTCGAGGGCATATCTCATACGACTCTTAACAGTGTTTACCGATACCCCTAAAACTTCAGCAATCTCTTCAAATTTAAGCCCATTTTTTTCACGAAGTAAAAACACCTCCCGCTGATCTGGATTAATACCGGCCAAGGCCTTTTCTAAGACTTGGTTAATTTCGGCATCCGAGCTTTGAGAATCGGGCCGGGGATCTTCAGAGGGAATCACCTCGTATAAAGAACGCTCTTCATTGTCTCCCTTTTCATCGAGTGAAAGGGTCTTTCGAATCTTCTTTTTGCGGTGAACATCAATGCATAGGTTGCGAACAATGGTGTAGAGCCAAGTCGAAAACTTGGCCGTGGGCTGCCAAGTGGGCGCGGCTCGATGGAGTTTGATGAAAACATCTTGAAACACCTCTTCGCTTTCCTGTTCGTTACCCGTGTAGCGAAGAATATAGCTAAACACCCCCCGCTTATGGCGCTTGAAAAGCTGGAAAAAGGCAGATTGATTCCCTTGTTGATACTGCGCCATGAGCTCTTCATCTGGAGTGTGTCCTTCAAGCATGAGAAAACATTTATAGCACAGCTCTTTTAAGGATCGCCACCTTTCTTGTCAGGAGGGGTGGGCCTTTTTTCTTTCCGCCTTTTTCGAGCTCAGCCACCAGAACAGAACCCACCACAATGCCTTCGGCTACGCTTGAAAGATGTTTGGCGTCTTCGGGGCTGCGAATCCCAAAGCCGATGCAGAGGGGAAGAGAAATCTGGCTTTTAATTTTTTTCACATGCGACTTAATTTCGTTCAAAGATTGAAGCTGAGCCCCCGTAATGCCCGTAACAGAAACATAATAAATAAAGCCGGAAGCCCGTTTTTTGACCTTTTTGATTCTTTCTCGATCGGCGGTGGGAGTAAGAAGATAGATGAAATCGAGATGCTTCGCCCGGGCAGGCCGCTCGAGTTCAGCCGCCTCTTCGGGCGGAAGATCCACCACAATCAGGCCATCGACCCCTGCTTTGGCTGCATCCGTGCAAAAACGATCCACCCCATAATTTAAAATAGGGTTGTAGTAGCCCATTAAAATAAGAGGCACTTCACTTTTTCGGCGAATTTTCGAAACGAGTTTTAAAATTTTAGAAAGAGTGGCTCCCGCTTGAAGGGCCCGCTCCGAAGAACGTTGAATCACAGGCCCATCGGCCATAGGATCGGAAAAAGGAACACCCAATTCAACCAAATCAGCCCCCGCTTTTTGCATTTCGTAAACAAGTTTTTCGGTGGTGGAAAGATCAGGATCTCCCGCCGTGATAAAGGTAACGAGGGCTTTCTTATTTTGCCGAGCGAGTTCTTTGAATTTTGACTTTATGCGGCTCATAGTCTTCCTCTACAATTCTACTCCCTTAATTTTAGCCACCGTTCCCATGTCTTTATCGCCACGGCCTGAGAGATTAAGCACCACGATGCTGCCTGAAGCTAAATTCGGTATACATTTTTCTAGAAACCCAATGGCATGGGCCGATTCAAGTGCGGGAATGATTCCTTCCGTGCGAGTGAGCAAATCAAAGCCCCCCATCGCTTCTGAATCTGTTACCGCAAAATATTTCGCACGACCGCTCTCAAAAAGGTAACTATGTTCGGGCCCCACCCCGGGATAATCGAGCCCCGCGGAAATGGAATGGGTTTCTTTGACTTGTCCTTGGGAGTCTTGCAACACATAAGATTTACTGCCATGCAAGACCCCCACTCTTCCTCCCACCAAGGTGGCGGCATGTTTTCCAGATGAAATGCCGCAACCGCCTGCCTCCACTCCAAAAAGTTGCACCTCCCTCTCTTTAATAAAAGGATAAAAAAGTCCGAGGGCATTGGAGCCTCCTCCGACGCAAGCCACCAAGGCATGGGGAAGGCGGCCTTCTAATTTGAAGATTTGCTTTTTGGTTTCAAGACCAATAATCGACTGAAAATCGCGCACCATCATAGGATAAGGATGAGGCCCTGCCACCGAACCAATGCAATAGAAGGTAGAACGAATATGGCTAATCCAATCGCGCAAGGCTTCATTCATGGCATCTTTCAAAGTGCGCGAACCACTTAAAACCGGAATCACTTTGGCTCCCAAAAGCTTCATTCGAAACACATTGAGAGATTGTCGATGCACATCCTCTTCGCCCATGAAGACTTCGCAATCCATCCCCAGCAAGGCGCACATCGTGGCTGTTGCCACTCCATGCTGGCCAGCGCCTGTTTCAGCAATCACGCGCGTTTTTCCCATGCGTTTAGCGAGCAGAATTTGCCCCAAGGTGTTATTAACCTTATGCGCACCGGTGTGGCACAAATCTTCCCGTTTGAGATAAATTTTGGCCTTCCCTATTTTTTGAGAAAGATTTTTGGCGTAATACAAAGGAGTGGGCCTTCCAATGTAGGAAGCTGCCAAATCTTTAAATTCTTTCTTAAAACTTGGATCTTTACGAACTTGTTGATAAGCCGTCTCGAGTTCTAGCAAGGCCGGCATCAAGGTTTCTGCCACGTAACGGCCGCCGAATTTCCCGTAGTGACCTTTTTTGTCGGGTAAACTCATAATAATCTCATAAAAGCCCAGTGCTTTCAAAATTTGCCAAAAGCTTTCACAACACCCTTAAATGAACGCTCTTCGCCTTATTTATAAAATCTTCCATCTTCTTTAAATCTTTTTTCCCGGGCTTTGCCTCTACCCCGCTTGCCACATCGACCGCATAAGGTTGAAGCGTTGCGATCGCCAATTGAACATTTTCAGGGCCCAAGCCCCCCGCCAAGAAAATTTTCTTGTTTAAATTTTTCGCTCTTTTGGCAAGATCCCAATCGGGCTTCATGCCGGTTCCCCCGTATTGCCCTTTGACATAAGCATCAATTAAAATCCATTCACTTTCATAGGAAGAAATTTTTTCGATTTCTTCTTCGCTCGAAAGTCGTATCGCCTTCCACCAAGCATGGCCCATTCGATTACAAAACTCAGGGCTTTCATCTCCATGAAACTGAAGATAATCCAACTCCAAAAGTTGAGTGAGATCGATTATATTTTCATAGGCTTCGTTCACGAAGACGCCCACTTTAGGAATATTCGGGGGAATTTCATCAAAAATCTTCTTGGCTTTGGCGTAAGAAAGATAGCGCGGAGACTGCGCATAGAAATTAAAACCCAAAAAATCCGCTCCTAAATCGATCGCGGCAAGCGTGTCTTCAATATTTGTAAGGCCGCAAATTTTAACGAGAGGGGTCGACATAAATTATTCACCCAATATTTCACGTAGCTTGCCTTTCAAATCTTTTTCCCGAAGCAAATGTTCTCCCATTAAAAAGGCTTTGGCTCCCGCCTTTTGAAGGCGCTCAATATCTGCTCGATTCTTTAAACCCGATTCCGAAACGACGATTCGATCCGAAGCAATCTTCGAAATGAGCTTTTCGGTGATGGCCAAATCCGTCACCAGCGTATTAAGATTGCGGTTGTTAATTCCGAGTAAGGGCAATTCTTGCAGGGCCCCTCCCTTGATATTCAACGCAAGTTCTAGTTCCTTTTCATCATGAACTTCCACTAAAGTGGCCATTCCCAGTTGAGAGGCAAGCCCACAAAAATCTTCGAGTTCGCTTTTTTCTAAAATGGCGACAATGCCCAAAATACAATCGGCCCCATATGCGCGGGCTTCATAAATTTGATATTCATCGATCATGAAGTCTTTTCTTAAAAGCGGCCGGGGGCTTACTTTTCTCACTTGGGTTAAATCTTTTAGGCTTCCTTGAAAGTAAGCCTGATCGGTGAGCACCGATAAGGCCGCTGCCCCCGCCTCTAAATACTGCTCCGCGATTTTTACCGGATCAAACACCGGACAAATCAGGCCTCCCGAGGGCGAGGCTTTTTTAATTTCAGCAATCACCCGCGTCGCGGGAAGAGCCCCCCGAAAAGAGGGCTTCAAATAAGCAGCAAAATCCATTGCCCTCATAGCATCTCGAGCTTTATTTTTTATTTCCTTAAAAGAAACTCGAAATTTAGAAGAGCTGACTTCTTCTTTCTTTGACAAGACAATTTTTTCAAGAAGGGTGTTTGAATGCGACATAAACAATATTTAAGCTAAAACGACTTCTTCCCTCGAACTCAAACGCCTCAAGTGTTCGAGAACCTTCATCGCTTTTCCGGAATCGATCGCTTCTTGGGCCTTATCGATCCCTAGTTCTATTTCCCGAACCCCATCGCTCACATAGAGGACGGCCGCGGCATTGAGCACCACCACGTCCCGGCGAGGGCCTTTTTCGCCTTGGAGTACGGCTTCGATGATTTTGGCATTACTCAAGGCATCGCCTCCTTGCAGGTCTTTCTTAGAGCAGGCTTTCAAGCCCAACTTCTCTGGATAAATCTGATAATGCCGCAGCTTCCCGGCATGAAGCTCGCAAACTTCTGTAAAAGTACTGAGGCTGATTTCATCGAGCCCATCGTGGCTGCGAACCACCAAGGCTTTTTGGCAACCGAGCTTCAACAAAACTTCTCCCATCAAGTCGATGTATTGATCGTCCCAAACACCCATTAATTGTCTTTTCACTTGGGCAGGGTTGGCTAAGGGCCCCACCAAATTAAAAATAGTCCGAATGCCCAGTTCTTTGCGGAGGGGAGCCACATACTTCATGGCGGGATGGTAGAGAGGAGCATAAAGAAAGGCAAAGCCGACTTTTTCCAAGCATTCTTCGGCAAGCTTGGGGCTAATTTCAATGCGAATGCCCATGGCTTCCAGCACATCCGCACTGCCCGCCTGAGAAGAAACCGAACGATTGCCATGTTTAGCCACTTTTGCCCCTGCCCCTGCCGCGACAAGCGCCGCCGCCGTGGAAATATTAAACGTATTGGAATGGTCGCCGCCCGTTCCACAAGAATCGACCAAATTCGAGACGTGGCTCTCAAAGGGAATCGCGGCCTTTCTCAAAGCCTGAGCCGCGGCTGTGAGCTCTTCGGCCGATTCGCCCTTAATGCGCAAAGCCACTAAAAAGGCCGCCATCAGTGAAGCAGGCACTTGCCCCGACATCATTTGCTGAAAACAAGACTGCAGCTCTTCGGAAGGAAGCGATTTTTTTTCGATGAGTTTTTGCAAAGATTTCTGAATCATATTTCTAAAAAGTTTTTTAACAGCTTCTTTCCTTCGGTTGTTAAAATAGATTCCGGATGAAACTGCACTCCTTCTATTCTATGTTGCTTATGCCTCACTCCCATGATTTCGCCTTCCTGTGTCCAGGCTGTTTTTTCTAAACAATCGGGCAGCGAACGGGGTTCAATCACCAGGGAATGATAGCGAGTCGCCTCAAAGGGCTGGCTCAAATTCCGAAAAATTGTCTTTCCATCATGATGAATCGAAGAAACTTTTCCGTGCATAATCCGAGGCGCCCTCACGATCTGCCCTCCAAAGGCCTGTCCGATCGCTTGGTGTCCTAAACATACCCCCAAAATGGGAATTTTCCCGGCAAACTCTCGGATCAATTCTAGCGAAATGCCTGCCTCATTGGGCGTACAAGGGCCCGGGGAAATTACAATTTGACGAGGTTGCAGTGAAGCGATTTCAGACAAGGTGATTTGATCGTTTCGATACACTTTAACCTCTTCGCCCAATTCGCTCAAATATTGCACGAGATTATAAGTGAACGAATCATAATTATCGATCATCAACAACATAGTTATAGTTTTCCTTCCGCCACTTCTTTCACTGCTTCCATCACCGCACGTGCCTTATTATGGCATTCTTTATACTCGAGCTCTGGCACTGAATCATAAACCACGCCGGCACCCGCCTGAACATAAAGATCTTGGGAATTCATCGCAAGGGAGCGAATCGTAATCGCCATGTCAGAATTTCCGGCAAAATCAATATAACCCACGCAACCCCCGTAAAAACCACGCCGGACCGGTTCTAACTCTTCAACAATTTCCATCGCCCGAATTTTAGGCGCCCCGCTTAAGGTTCCGGCCGGAAAAGAAGCTGAAATCACATCGAAGGCATCTTTTTTTTCGAGGAGCTTACCCTCTACATTAGAAACCAGATGCATCACGTGGGAATATTTTTCTACACTCATGAGCTCGGTGGCTCTCACGGAACCCGCTTCGCACACACGGCCCACATCGTTGCGGCCCAAATCGACGAGCATGATGTGTTCAGCCCTCTCTTTAGGGTCGGCAAGCATCTCTGCTTCCATCGCCCGATCTTCTTCTTCACTACGGCCTCGGCGGCGTGTTCCTGCAATGGGGCGCAAAGTCACTTTTTCATTTTCGAGCCTCACCATCACTTCGGGCGAAGAACCCACGAGCGAATATTTTCCCATGCGCAAGCAAAACAAATAAGGAGAAGGGTTCAGACGCCTCAAGGCACGATATACGGCCGCCGGATCTAGCCTTGCTTTGGCTTTCCACTGCATAGAAAGCACCACTTGAAAAATATCGCCTGCTTTAATGTATTCTTGCGCCTTCAAAACCTTTTGGTGAAATTCGCCTTGAGAAAGAGAAGCTTTCCAGGCTGGCAACTTTTGAGCCTTGCGAGGCGCATAAGCCGAAGGAGGCAATATTTTTTGAAACTGATGGGTAAGTTGTTCTAACTGGCGGATGGCTTTATCATAAACCTTACGAGTACTTTGCTTCCCATCTAAATAAGCATTCACCACAATGAAGGAACTGTGGCAAAGACTATCGAAAATGAGTAACTGATCATAGAGCCCAAAAAAACAATCCGGAAAATCTATTCGAGGACGTTTTAAATTTGGAATTTTTTCAAAATAGCGAATGCAATCGTAGGCCAAGTAACCCACGGCACCCCCACAGAGGCGGGGAAGCTGGGCATCGGGTACCCACCGAAGGGCCGACATTTCTTGCTTCAAACGATCTAGAGGATTTCCTCTTCCTTTTTCGGGCTTTAAATATTTCTTCTCGCGAGTGGCCAAACTCCAATCATTTTCTCGGGCTTCCAAAATAAGTCTGGGAGAAAAACCTACAAAACTATAACGGCCGAAGCGAGCGCCCCCTTCCATGCTCTCGAGCAAAAAAGAATAAGGGGAATCTTTCACCTTCAAGAGAGCCGCCACAGGGGTTTCAAGATCGGTGGACAATTTTTGAGACAAGGGCACGAGATTGCCCTGAGAAGCCAAGCGGGAAAAGTCTTTATAAGAGAGGGGTGTCATTGAAACGAGATTAACAAATTCAACGGCCTTTACAAAGGATTTCAGGAAGAAAGCTTCGCAATAAAATCGCAGCCCTCCAGGCTGGAAGTCTTCTTCAAAGTTTCGCAGCTTGAAGCCTTGATGCTTTTCACACAGAGCCCCAGTTGTTCTGATGGCACTTGCACTTTTTTCTCGGGCGGCAAGGCATTATAGTTCTGTTGAAATAAATCACTCATCTCCGAATTGCACTGCGAAAGGGGAATCTTTTGCTTAGAGCATTGGTCCATTTTCACGCAAAAGGCCTCCGCCACTTTGGAAGACACCTCCTTAAAAGGCACGGCCGGACTCGCCGACTTCGATTCAGAAGCAGCTTCCACTCCTTTGGACAGGCAAAGTAAAAAAACTAAAAAAAATATTTTTTTCATTTTTGCTCTCCACCCATTTTTATACATTAAAATTTTTAAAAAACATCTATAAATCTAGAGCGGCCTTTGCAGCCCCAACCACGCCTGCTTGATTTCCAAGCTTGGCTCTTCTGACGCGAACACGCTCGGCCGTCGTGGGATAACTATGCTCTTGAAGGCCTCGATGAAGGGCTTTTACAAACATTTTCCAAGCCTCTGCAAGCCCCCCTCCCAAAAAAATATTTTCAATATCCAATACATTAACCACACTGCCAATGCCAGCACCCAAGCTTTCTCCAAAGGCTTCAAAAATCGCCCGAGCCTTTTTGTTTCCACGCATCGCCATTTTAAAAAGTTTTTTGGGCTCAAAAGGGCTTATATTCTGAATAGCGCTCGCCGAAGCATAAAGCTCTAAGCATCCTCGGCCTCCACAATTGCAAAGCGGACCTTCCTTTTTCAAAATCATATGGCCCATTTCACCCGCAAAACCCGAATCACCCTGAAACAGCTCACGGCCAATCACAATTCCGCCGCCTATTCCCGTACCTAAAGTAAGCAAAATATAATTTTCTAGCTTTTTCGCGGCGCCTAGCCATCCCTCTCCCAAAGCGGCTAAATTAGCGTCGTTGTCTACCACAATCGGAAACTTTAGCCTTCGGATGAGTTTTTCTAAAATAGGATAATCAATCCAATTCGGAAAATGAGGGGAACGATGTACAATCCCTTGCTTCGAAACAATACCAGGAATTCCAAAGCCAGCCCCTTTTATGATCCATTTTTTTTGCCCCGCCCATGCTTGCTCCTTTAAAACAGCTTGTATTATTTTTTTCAACACCTCTTCGTTTCTTTTTTGAGGGGGGATAGGAAAACGAGCGTAATGAAGGAGCTTTCCCTCAAAACTTAGCAAAGCGCTTTTAAGATCGGTGCCACCCACATCAATGCCGATCACAGCCATTTTTCGAGAATTTTTCTTTGCTTTCATGATTTTTTTAGACTCTGTGAGAACCGGCCGCTCCCACGAGAACGGCCACAACAAATACAATGAACAAAATAATAAAAAAAGTAAGGCCGCAAATAAGCACCATTGGCAAAAGTGCAGCGCCCAAGGCTTGGGCGGTGGAGGCTTGATGTAACTTTTTAAAGCCAATCACTAAAATAACATACTGCCAAATAAAAGTCGCAAACATTCCCACGAAGGGAATCAGCTGCAAGAGCTGAGGGCCTTGTGAATAAGCATAGGCCCTGAAGGTGGCTTCAAAGCGCGCCTTTCCACTGCCGAGCATAAGCAAAAAAAGATGATAGATTCCAGAATAGAGAAAAAGGTTAATGAGGCTGGAAACGGGCGAGCTGATAATGATGCCAACCCCCACTATCATCGAAAGACCCGTCCCCGCCATAATATCCTTCACCGGAAAATGAGCCGCATATTGGAATAAGAAACCCAGTCCTTGGAAAAAAAATTGATAAATCGTCGCAAAAAATATGCCCACACTCATGCAAATAAGACCAAAAATAAGGGGGCTTGCATATCCTCCTTGGGGAGGCACCGAATCAAAAAAGCGGGAAGGCTCAAGCATCGATAATTTCAAACTTTCCCAGAAGGCCCTTAAAAAACCGATTTGTTCCCTTTGTTCCCAATGAATAAGAGTTTGGTTCATAGTTGAAAGATTTTAACCAAAAAGATATTACAAACAAACTAAAAAAATAGAGTGCTTAAACTATGGCCCGTCACTTTTTTATTTCTGGAAAAAATATCCAAGGAAAAATCGCAAGCCTTGATTTCGCAGAGTCTCATCACCTGACGGGTGTTTTAAGAAAAAAGAAGGGGGATTCTCTTTGTTTACTCACAGGCCAGGGCAAGCTTTATGAGGGAAAGATCCTTTCGACGAGCCCAACGGTAAAAGTTGAAATTCTTTCTAGTCGCGTGCTCGAAGAGGCGAGCTCTCCCCTTCTTGTTTTGTGCCCTGCCCTCCTCAAAAACAATAAAATGGATTGGCTCATTGAAAAAGCCACCGAGCTGGGCGTGCATGCGATTCTTCCTTTCGAGGCCGAACATGGCGTGGTGCAAATAGAAAAAGGGGGCGCTGCGAAAATCGTGCGTTGGGAAAGAATTGCTCAAGCTTCTCTCAAACAATCTGGACGAGGCCTCGTTCCTCAAATTGGCCCTGTTTTGAGTTTTGAAGAGCTACTCGCCCGTTATCAAAACAAAGAGGCCTTAAAATTGATCTTTAGCCTTGAAAATATCCATTCGATTCCTTTAAAAAATTTCCATGCCTTTTTAAGACAAAGCCACCAAGAAGCCCTTTGGGTTTTTTTAATCGGACCCGAAGGAGGATTCAGCCCGCAAGAAGAAAAAAAGGCCCAAGAAGCTGGATTTCAATTATGTAGCTTGGGCTTGAATACTTTAAGGGCTGAAACAGCAGGAATTGCTGCCCTTAGCATTCTAAAATTTTTAAGGGAGGGCCTTTAAGTGAAGAAAACTCTTCTCATTGCCCATCGGGGCCTCAACCGCGAAGCTCCTGAAAACACCTTAGTGGCTTTTGCCAAGGCAAAGGAACTAGGAGTGGATGGCGTTGAACTCGATGTATTGCTCTCTAAAGACGAGCATCTGGTGGTCACCCACAACGAAGACTTATCTCTTTTCACGGGTATTCGAAGTTGTGTTCATGATTTAACACTTTCCGAACTGCGAAAACTCGATTTTGGATCTCATTTTTCCTCCCAATATAAGGGAGAAAAAATTCCCACTCTGAGAGAAGTGTTCGAGCTGCTTCAGGGAAAAATGTGGATCAATGTAGAAATCAAGGGAAGAAATATTTGGAATGACGGCCGAGAGCTAGAAATCGCCCGCCTTATTCAAGAAATGAAAATGGAAGATCAAATTTGGATTTCTTCTTTTAATATTTTTGCCCTTCGTCGGATGATGAAAATTGCTCCTCATTTGAAAAGAGGCTACCTTTTTTACGAAGGGCAAGACCCTTTCTCTCGACGAGGGATTTGGAATTTTTATGTATCTCCTCAGTCTTGGAACCTTTCCCGCTTGCTCGCGACTCCTTCTAAAATACGGCAAGCCCAGCAAAAAAAGCGGCAATGCTGGGTTTGGACAGTGAATGACGAGCAGGAAGTAAAGCAGCTGATATCACAAGGGGTGGATGCCATCATCACCGACGAAGCCCGAAAGTTCGTTTCCCGCAGCCTTTAAAGTGAAGAGGGCCGATTTCTGAACTTCTCTTTCCGAAAATCGAACTCCTCCGCAGGCCTTCTAGCTGCCTTCCTCAAAGATTAAGATCTCTAAGCTTCTGATTTCCCTCGAAGTCTAAAAAAAATAATCTTTTTATTTTAATTGGCATTCTTCCTGCAATTTCTTCTCTGCATGGAAAATCAAATTCAAGAACAAGAAATTAAAAAATTTCAAGAATCACTTCGGAAAATGCAGGAGACCCTCCAAGAAGCCATCGAGGAAGGCCGATATTGGGGCTTGGATCAAAAGATACAATCTCTGCAACGCATGGTTCGGCTGCGCGAACGCATTTGAAAGGAGACTTATGAATTTTCTATCTATTCAGAGTGATCGATCCTTCTTCACTTTTCTACAGGCCCACCTTCCTGCTGTTGCGAAGAAGATTATCTCAATAAACGCCTCCCATGATTTTTACGAGAAGTTTCAGAGCTTGCTCTACCAAGGCAGCCAAAGCATTTTTCATGCGCCTCTTTCACTCCCCCCGCCCACTTCCTTCAATTCGCAAAAAATTTTCACCCCGGAGGCTGAAGTGGCCCAAAGGCTTAAAGAAGTTAATTCAGATCGGCAAAGGCGCGGCCTTCCCTCCATCGATTTCAAATCAGTCACTCAAGAAATTGAAACTATTATGAATGATTCAAGCTTCAGTGACTCTGAAAAGAAAAAGCGAATAGGAGCTCTTCGTAAAAAACTTAAATTAGGCAAAAAAGATATGAAAAAACTTTTTACCCAACGCTTGAAGAAAATTTACGCAGAGGGCGCCGCGCAAATCCGCATTCAACTTCAAAACACGACAAATCCTTTAGAAAAGGAGCGCTTGAATACTCTTCTCCAACAATATGAATCCAAAGCTTCTCTCTACAACAGCATGTTTAAAAGTTTTTGGAGCAAGCTAGGAGGCGTCTTCAAAAAAATCGGCAAAGGTTTGATCAAAATCGGCAAGGCTTTTTCAAAAGTTGTGAATTTCGCCGTACCTTTCTTCAACTTATTACCGGGGCTGGGCCCCCTTCTAAATGTGGGCTGGAAAGCCGTCTTTAAAATTGCTTCCAAGGTTTTCTCGAAGTTTCAGAATATTGATGAACCCATTCGAAAGGCCGTGAATGGATTTTTTAAAACAGGAATCGATTGGATCACGAATCACAAAGTTTTTTAAATCTTTTAAAAAAAGGAGAGTGCCATGATAAGCTTTCAAGAATTGAAAACTCAAATAGATTGGGTCACCAGCAAAGTTCTTCAACTGAGCCTGGAAATTCCTCTTAAAAAAGGAGGCCGATTTCAGAAAGATCCCTGCCAGTTAGTGGATGCCCTCAGCCGCTTGGAACACCGCTCTTGGGCTTCTATTCCAACTCCCACCTCTATTTCCTCTTCGCCCATTGCGGCCGATGAAAGTGCGCGCATTTGGGGAGACCCTCACTTTGAGGATGCTTATGGGGGAAAATTCGATGTGCAAGGTGAAGCCGGGAAAACCTACAGTCTCCTCACAGACACCGGGCTTCAATTTAATGGAAAATTCGAGGCAGCAGGAAACCAAGCAAATGTAGTAGGCGAAACGGGCTTAACTCTTTGGGGGCCCCTCGGAAGTTCACAAATCCGATTCGATAAATCGGGCAAGGCTCATTTAAATGGAAATGCACTCCGACCCGGTTCTATCGAAAATTTAGCAGAGGGAGGGAGCGCCCATCTTTCTGAAGACGGAAAAACCCTTACTCTCCAAACAAGAGAGGGTTACACCATCACCCAACTTGCCAAAGGAAGCGAAATGGAAATCCGTGTCACCACTCCCCATGAAGGAGTGAATGGCGATCAACGCATGCCAGGGGGGCTGCTCGGTCAAACTTTTAATGCTCAACATCAAGCTCATTTTTCTCAAGGTTCACAAGGAGAAGGTGCTATTCAAGGGCAAGTAAAAGACTATGAAGTAGCCGCGGGGATATTCGGTGATTTTTGGGCTCGGGAAAATGAGCGCCAAAAAATGGGAAAGCAAATCCAAGAATCGAATCAGCAAGGCGATAAACTCTTGGCCCTTTTGATGGCCGCTCTTCAGAGCGGAAATCTCGACCTCGCCATGCTCATCTTTGCTTCCCTAGAAACTCGGCAAAGCTCAGAAATCACTCAAATGCTCAGCCAAAAGCTGCTGGAAGCCCAAAATCAACGGCGTCAGCTCACTTCTGAACTTGCCAATACCCAAGGTCAAAAAGACGCAAATACGGCTCAAGGCACTCAAATTCAGGCAAAAATACAAGATGTGAATGATAGCATTCAAATGCTCACCACTTTTATTAAAGATTTGGCGGATCAAAAGAATCGAACCATCGAATTTGCCAATAATTTCCTCAACAATGAGCACCAATCCACGATGAGTGTGGTCAGAGGAATGAGAAGCTAAAAAAAAGCCCCGGGGTTTTTTTTAGCCTCCGGGGTTTTTTTACGCTTCAAGGAGAGAAACTTATTTTTTACAAATCTTTGACAAGGCTTTCTTTCTTTTGCTAGAGCCTTTACTCATCCTAAAAGGAGAAATGTTATGGCTCGTGTTACCATCGAAGATTGCCTTGATTTTGTCGATAACCGCTTTGGTTTAGTTCATCTAACGGCAAGGCGCGTTCGTCAATTAGTGAAAGGCTCCGGTCGCTTAGTCGAAAACGACAATAAAGATGTCGTTTGCGCCTTACGGGAAATCGCTGCAGGAAAAGTGAAAGTAGACCCTTCCTCCCTTCCCCAAAGCCTAGACGATTAATGGCCAGGCCCATTCGAATGAGAAGTTAGCCAAGTATCTAAAAATTGGCTATTAATTCTCCATTGCCCCCCCACTTTACAAGCAGGTAAATCACGGCTTTTAATGAGTCGATAAATGGTCATTTCATGAAGATTTAACCTTTGAGCGACTTCTTTAATGCTCAAAAATTCCCTCGAATTAAGAGCATTGAGATCTTGATGCTTTTCCATATAATTGCCTCCTCAAAATTTGGGTTCTGCCCTTAATATAAGCAAGTGTTATGCCAAGTTAAGCATTTTTCGTATTAGTTAAAAGATTATATTTTTCAAATGGTTAACTTATAACTGGCTAGGATTATTCCTGTCAAAAGGCCATAAAGCAGTACATTTTAACTCGGTAAGTGACAAAAACATGACGCCTTTAGCATTCATAGACGGATAGGCTTTAAAGAAAAGCATAGTTCAAAATCTTCTGGATCAGTTGATCATACTCCATCCCAAACTTCGCTGCCGCCTTGGCAAAATCTTCTTCTTTTGCGATAAAAGGATTGGGGTTGACTTCAATGACCACCACTTCATTCTCACCGCTCAGCCTTAAATCGAGTCGGGCATATCCTTTCAAATAAAGATAATGAAAAACCTTTTTTGAAATACGATCCATTTTTTGATGGATCGCTTCACTTAAATTGGCAAATTTATTTTTAATTCCCCAACGCTTGCGATATTTTTCATCCCATTTTGCCTTGAAGGTGGCGATTTTGGGTTCATCTTCAGGCACTTCCTCAAAGACCATTTCCCGAGCGGGTAAAACATGGGGGCGATGATTTCCCAAAACGCCCACATACAATTCTCTTCCCTCTACATACTCTTCGACAATGGCATCTTGGTTCATAGATTCATGCACAAATTGAATTCTTTCGATCAAATTTCTTTCGCTATCTACAAAGGAGCTCATTGAAATTCCATAAGAAGCTTCTTCTCGAAGCGGTTTTACAATCATGGGATATTTTAATTTCTTGGGAGTGTAAATTCTTGAGCCTTTAGGAAATACGACAAAGTCAGGCGTTTTAATTCGATGATGAGTGAGAATTTTTTTAGTGAGGGCTTTGTTCTTGCAAAGCATTAAGCCCACGGATCCCGTTCCGGTATAAGGGATCTGAAGCATCTCTAAAAAACCCATGATATTTTTCTCTTGGGAAGAATCGCCGCAAAACTGTTCGGCCTGATTAAAAACCACATCGGGCCGATGGCTTTTAATTTCTTCCAAAATATTTTCAACGCTATCGGTAACCGCGAGAAGGCGTACTTCATGGCCAAGATGCTGCAAGGCTTCAAACACATTTGCTTCTGCTTTCATTTCAGGGGCCTTGAGCACTTCTGCGTAGTTTGCTTTTTCTTCGAGAGCCTTCACATCGTCGTAAAGAAGCAAAACCTTCAACTTTTTATTCATGCCTAAAATCTCCCTCAACTCTTATACGGTGGGCTTGAATTTCCCGGTGTAAAGGTAATTCGAAACTACCGAAGTTAAATAAGCAGACAGTTCGATTAAAATTAATTCCTCGTCTTTATTGTATTTCATTTTAAGTTTTTCACAACGTTCGTTAAGTTTCTTATATAAATTATGAACAATTAATTTTTTTTCGCCGGTCCATTGGCATACTTTATCAATCATCATCCTTCGATTTTTCTTCATAAATTTTGCGGCGGCTTGGGTTCCAATGCCTTCTTCAAAAGAAAAAATTTTTTTAAGGTCTTGATCGTAAAAATCGGGGTAATCTTGGGCATAAAGTTTTTGTTTTCTTTGGTAGTAAGTGGCAAGCTTGAGGCGAAGGCTTTGGGCTGAAAAGCCTTTGATATTAGATATTCTACTGGGCTTTTTGCCTGCGATTTCCTGCATGAGTTGGTCCATACATTGAAGTTTTTTTAAGGCAGGCCAACCTTTGTAATAACTTTTCCAATCAAAATCAGGGGTGAGCCAAACAGCAAAAGTTTCGGCAAAATCCTCATCGGGTTCTGCCTGAGCATACCAATTATCTAAATGCCTCACAAAACTTTTGCTGTAAGGCTTAGGCCGATAATAGTGAGGGGTTTCTTCCGAGGAAGGGGGCCCAAATAGCCGATTCACTTCCGATCTTTTATGCAAGTTATATCCATAATAAATAGAATGGCCCGCTTCATGGCGAAGCAATTTCATAAACCATTCTGGGTTTCCCCCTTCCACTTCAAGCATCATTTTTTCTTCGAGCTTTTTAAGGCGAGGATGCGCCAAGAAAAAAGGAATCCCAATGGCCGTTTCACCTTCGAGAACAAACCATTCGTCTGCAAGATAGCAAGCGGGTTTCAAAAGGATATTCTTGGCCTCTAAATTTTCATAAAGGCTTGCCATGGAAGGGTAAAAATCACTTCCTTCAATTTGCAGCCTTAAGTCGCAAATCCTTTTTTGGAGCAAATCTTCGTCTGAAAGATTGATCCAGGATTCAGAAATATTTGATTTCACAGACAAAGCTTATAACGCAAGGGCGGCTCCTGACAAGCAGAGGCTTAAGGCTAAAAAAACAACAAAAATAAATAAAAATTGATAAGTAGGCTAAAATAATTAATACAATTAACGAAAATAGCCACCATAGCTCAGTTGGTAGAGCAACTGATTCGTAATCAGTAGGTCTCCAGTTCGATTCTGGATGGTGGCTCATTAGATCGGGGGGGGCGGCTCACCGCCACCCCCGTTCCCCCATTCTTGTTCGCTCGATCGGATCAAGTCCGATCTTGCTCACTCAATTTTTATGATGGCTATCACTTGAAATAAAAATGAAAGACTCTAAAGACAAATCGGCTCAAACATTTATCCAACTGCTTGAAATCGTGGAAAAACTCCATGGCCCCCAAGGCTGCCCCTGGGACCAAGAGCAAAACCACAAAAGTTTACGACCTTATGTGATCGAAGAAGCCTATGAAGTCGTTCATGCGATCGATACAGAGAATATGGAGCACTTGAAAGAAGAATTAGGCGATTTGCTTCTCCAAGTTCTTTTTCACTCCATTTTGGCAAGAAAAGAAAATAAATTCGACCTCGCCGACGTCATGGAAGGAATTGCAAAGAAACTCATCCACCGTCATCCCCATGTATTTTCCAATGTGCCGGTAAAAGATTCCGCAGAGGTGATCAAAAATTGGGAACAAATCAAAAATGAAGAAAAAAAACCAAGAAGCCACTCTTCTCTCTTAAGTGAAATCCCCTTTTCCTTTCCTGCACTCTTAAAAGCCTATAAATTAGGTAAAAAAGCTTCCCAAGTGGGTTTTGATTGGCCTGAGCTTAAAGGTGTCTTTGAAAAAATCAAAGAAGAAATCAAAGAATTGGAGATAAGCATTGAAAGCAAAAATGAAAAAGCAGTGAGGGAAGAAATGGGAGATCTTTTATTCTCCCTGGCTAACCTCTCTCGTTTTTTAAAAGTGAATCCGGAAGAAGCGCTGCGTCAAACCAATGAAAAATTTATTCAAAGATTTCAATTCATCGAAGTGGCTCTTCAAAAGGATAATAAATCTTTTAAGGATGCCACGCTTGAACAACTCAACTCCCTATGGAATGAAGCGAAAAAAAAGGAAATAAAAAATCTTTCGCCTTCTCAATAATCCACAAAAACTGTTTGAAAACTGTGGATGTCGGTATACTATTTTTGCTTTATAAGCCTAATCGCTGCACTATGATTGAGAATTGAGCGTTTTGCATATTTTTTAAGCAAAAGTCATGGAAGACAAAGTCCCTAAACTTCACGAAGAAAAAATCGCGCTTTCTCTATCGGCATTTATATTGCCAGGTTTGGGGCAACTTTATCTTAAAAAAAGAATAAAAGGTTGGCTGATGATTTTTTTAAGTTTTTCTACTCTGATTTTTGCTTTCGCAAAGTTCATGATGGGGGTTTTACAGATTTTAAACCCTATTCATCAAAAAAGAGAAGCTCTTTTGCATTTGAGAGAGGAACTTTGGCAAGCCTTCATGCTTCAAAAATTTTGGATGATAGGAGCTTGCATTTTTATAGGAGTGGTTTGGCTCTGGTCTATTTTAGATATTCGTAGTTTAAGAAAATAAATCTTTTCCTTACTGTGAGAATGGGCCCCTTTTCTCTAAAAAATCTTCTAAAACATGGGCGGCTAATTTATTTCCTGCGGGAGTAAAATGGCCGTCATAAGGATAAAAAAGAGGAAAATCTAAAGAAGCCTCGAAAGCCGGCAACATATTAATAAAAGGAATATCTTCGGCTTTACAAAAGTCTTCTAAGTAATCGAAAAGTTTAGTGGAATACTTCTTTGCATCAAAGCCTCTCAGCTTTCTTCCAACACTCCATTCTTTTTCGTTCAATAAATTTCCGTAGGGATAGGCTGTAATCACAAATTGAATCTTCTTTTCTTGAAGCAGCTCTTTAATCAATTTCAAATACTTGGCTGAATTGTCAAAATACTTTTTCCATTCTCCCGCATTTTCTCGCATGGGGAGATCTCGATCGTATTCGATATTGCCTGCAATGATTTGGGCCTTTTCATAAAATAAAGGCTCTTGGCGTTTGCCAAGCAATTGATAATACCTTTTCATGATAAATTGATAGAGTTCCGACTTTTCTAAAATCGTAAAGCGAGACTTGTAGCCCTTCTTGATATCGCGATAATAATATTGCACGTCTACGGGAGGCACTTTGAAGGGTTTTCCTTGGGCATTCCATTGAGCGACTTGGCCGTATTTATAATCATCTTGAACATCCGAGATATCGTAATTTAAAATCACCTTATCGGGATGCAAAGCCAAGCCCTTGTAAACTAAAAATAAATATTCAAGCAAGGGAGAATAAGAAGAACAGCCTCCGTTGATCACTTCATAAGTTACCCCCTCACCCGGGGATGAGGGTGATCTTCTATTCAATTTTTTCTCGAGAATTTTAGTAAAAGTATCCTCTAGGTTATTCCCAATTCCAAAAGTGTAAGAATCTCCCAACATTAAAATACGATAAACATTCTTTGGTTTTTCAAGGGAGTATTCACGATCTCTCAATCCATAGGAATTAATTTGATAAAGAACATCGAATTCAGGATTCGAACTATTCAGTTTTGCATTGGGAACTAAACTATGATGTAAAAGAGGGTCTTTTTGGGGATAATGGCCCAAGTAGTGGTTTAAATAGCGAACCCCTCCTTCCAAAAGCCCCAAAGTTGCGATCACAGAAATGAGAAAAGTAAATAAGTTCTTAAAAAAAGGCTTCATTTGTAAGGAAAAAATTAAAATAAGGTATAAATAAAGGGCGCCAAAGCAGAACCTTGACTCAAAACAATCAAAGCTCCAAGCAAAAGAAGAATAAGCATAATAGGAGCCAACCAAAATTTTTTACGAACTTTCATGAAATTCCAAAGATCTTTCAGTAAATCGAACATTAGTAGGGTACCTCCATATGTTTTTCTTCCCGATGTTTCAGAATTCTCCGATAAGAGTTTAAATTTGTTTTTTCCGTGCTATTTTCAAGAGGATTTTTTCCCCATTTTCTCATGAATAAGCCCATCGGGGTAACAATCAAATAAAAAACAAGGCCTAAAATAATTCGGCTATTTACCCAGCCTAAGAGATGCCCCAACTTCATCCATGCTTGATAAATCGGTCTTAAAAGGAAAGGTTTAGTAAAGGCAGAAAGAATCAACAAAAAAGCCAAAATCCAGGGCCATAGAGGGTGAGGCCTTGATTTCAACCAAGGTAGTAAAAGTCCGAAAAGAAACCCAATCACGGTGCCCGTCAATAATCCAAAGTCACGAAGGTTTTTTGAATCTACTTTTTCCATATTTATCACCCTCACTCGTCCCAGGGGCAATTTTTTAATCGAGCTCAAACTCCTGCTTCCAGGATTCATCCTTCTCTAAAATGGGTTGATCCTTTTTTGCCAACAAAAAGTTCTCGAGCACTAGGTAATCCATCTCGGTTCTCATAAAACAACGGTAAGCATCTTCTGGAGTGCACACGATGGGCTCTCCTCTCACATTAAAGGAAGTGTTCACAAGCACTGCACAAGCCGTTTGAGCTTCAAAGTGCTTCATCAGCTCATAAAAGCGCGGATTGGTATCGGGATGAACGGTTTGGATGCGTGCCGAATAATCTACATGGGTAATTGCTGGCAAACTCGAGCGTGCGACCTTAAGCTTCTCAATTCCAAAAAGCTTTTCTTGGTCTGAAGTGATAGGAAGGCGCAAGGCTTTCTTTACAGCTGCCACGATGAGCATATAAGGGCTGGGGCGATCTAGCTCAAAATAATCAGAAACTTTATCTGCAGCGACTGCAGGAGCGAAAGGCCGAAAAGACTCTCGGTATTTTATTTTGAGATTCATGACCGATTGCATTTTTCTATTTCTTGCATCTCCGATGATCGATCTGCCCCCTAAAGCACGCGGGCCAAACTCCATTCGTCCTTGAAACCAACCCACCACATTTCCTTCTTCCAATATTTTTGAGAGTTGAGGGAGCAACTGTGAATCTTCTAATTTCTCATAATTCGCGCCCAAATGGTCTAAAGAAAGTTGAATCGAATCATTTGAAAAGCGAGGCCCCAAATAAGAGCCTTTCATGGAGTCTTGAGCTTGCACCCTTCGAGGGTTTTCATGATGATCATACCAAGAAGCCAGTGCAGCCCCCAAAGCGCCACCTGCATCTCCTGCCGCAGGCTGAATCCACAAATCTTTAAAAGGCCCTTCGCGCAAAATGCGCCCATTGGCGACACAATTCAGGGCCACCCCGCCGGCTAAACAAAGATTCTCCACTCCCAGCTCCCGGTGGAGAGATTTTGCTAAACGTAACACGACTTCTTCGGTGACCGTTTGGATCGATCGAGCTAAATCCATTTCTTTTTGGGTAATTTGTGATTCTGGTTTTCGAGGAGGGCCCCCAAACAAATCATGAAACTTGCGACTCGTCATGTGCAGCCCCGTCGCATAACTAAAATAATCCATGTTTAAATGAAAAGTGCCGTCTTCTTTTAAGTCGATCAAATGCTGATAAATAAGGTCGACATATTTTGGCTCCCCATAAGGGGCGAGCCCCATTAATTTATATTCCCCTGAATTTACTTTGAACCCGGCATAGTAAGTAAAAGCGGAATACAATAAACCTAAGGAATGAGGAAAATCGATTTCCCAAAGAGGGCTTAATTTATTTTCCTCCCCCAACCAAGCAGAAGTGGTGGCCCACTCCCCCACCCCATCCAAACATAAGACGGCGGCTTTTTTGAAAGGACTCGGAAAAAAGGCAGACGCCGCATGCGACTGATGATGCTCCGCAAAGAGCAAAGGAGGAACTTGTGATTTCTTGCATTTTCCAATTTGTGCCAGAGATTTTTTCAATAAAGATTTGATGAAGAGTTTTTCTTTGAGCCAAACAGGCATGGCCGCAATGAAAGATAAAAATCCGTGGGGCGCATAGGCTAGATAAGTGGAAATCAATCGCTCAAACTTTATGAGCGGCTTATCATAAAAAACAATTTCGCTGACTTGTTGAAGAGAGATCTTCGCTTCCGACAAACAATAACGGAGGGCCTGTTCCGGAAAAGCCGCATCGTGTTTTTTGCGCGTAAAGCGCTCTTCTTGGGCCGCCGCGATAATTTCGCCCTCTTGTATTAAAGCGGCGGCGGAATCGTGGTAAAAACATGAAATTCCTAAAATATACATAGGCATCAATGGGCTTGAATATGTGTTTCGAGATATTCGGCCAGCCATTCGGCCACAAATTCATTGCCTCGGCTATTATAATGATCATCTAACCGATGATAAAAATTCTTATCAGAGGCTTTGAGCATCGCTGGCAAAACATCGATGACTTCAACTGAATTTTGTTGGCCCCAGGCTAAAATGGAATCCTGGATGCTTCTATCCAAAAGCTGGTGATTAGGAAAGTTAAAACCGAGTAAAGCCAAATCTTCGAAATAATCTGAATTGACTTGGTATTTAGAGGGTTGGAGAAGAATCAAAAAAGGCAATGAAGGGTAGAGCTTTTTTATTCTTAGAAGGTAATCTCGAGTAAAAGCATCTTCTTTAAACAATTGCAGCATCTTCTGATAATGTTTCAACTGATCTTCGTCAGCTCGAATAAGAAGATGGGGATTTATTTTTCCAGAGCATGCTTCTTCATAAAGAAAAGGGGCCACCCGGCGGCGATAAGCGGGAATCCAGCGAAACAGGCAGGGAGCATATCCTTTTTTCCAAAGCAGCGAATCTATTCTATCGCCGATTTCACTCTTCCAGCGAAAAAGCTTTAGGCGATTGGAAAGCTTTCCAGACATAATATCGTTATCCACATAAAAGGAAACGATGACGGCATCGGCCTGGTAAGATTGAAATTGTTTTGCCACTTCATAGTAGTCTTGGGGATCACTCGCAACAACGCCGAGGTTAAAAACTTCATAATGCTTAAACTCAGAGGCTTGATTGAGCTTCTCTTCCAATAAACGATCCAGCGTTTGATTCGAGGATACTCCCGCTCCATAAACAAAAGAATCTCCGATGAGAAAAATTCTAAACACATTCGGGTTTTTTTGCGGATAAAACTCATCGTCCCTAAAATAATTTTGATTGAGGTGAACGGTATAATCGAATTCTAGATTATGAACGGAAAAATCTCGCTTAAGGCTCGAGTTTTGAGGGACAAATCGCAAGTAAGCCTCTAAAAGTAATAAACAGAAAAGAACAGAGGCGACAAAAACCAACAAATAATAGATTATTTTTTTTGAATAGAGTTGCAATTGAATGGTGCCGGTGGTCGGAATCGAACCGACATGGCCTTGCGGCCACACGATTTTGAGTCGTGCGTGTCTACCAATTTCACCACACCGGCGAAATTTTTCGCAGAAAAATTTCCTTCTATTTTCTACTTTCTAACTTTTCGCAGAAAATTCCTCGCTATTTTCAACGCACTATTTTCTAATTTGGGGGCTTTGTCTAGCAGATCTTAAGAAATCGATGCTGCCTCCTGCCCTCTCCAATGATCTACCGAACTTGCCGCTCTCACACAGCCCAAGGTGCAACGATCTTGGCAGGATTTGTAAGTATAAAACTCCCGTTTCAGATCTTCGTAGCTATAATCCATTAAATTTTTCCGGAAAACATCTCGTGTTTGAGAGCACCAACTCACAATTCCGTTTTCATCCACATAGAGATAACGGCTCCCTGCCCTGCATTTGAAAGGAGCAGAACCTTTCTCAATGATTCGGTCTTTGTAGTCCGTAAATTCAGGAAAGCTTCTGGGAATGAGCTTTTTAATCCTTTTATAAACCGCAAGCGCTGAAGCATTCAGCTTCACTTGGCCATCGTGGTCATGAATTAAAAGAACCCGGGGCTTAAATTTCATATTTTTCGCATATTGAATCACTTCAAAAGACTCTTCAGGGGGACAAGAGCCCACCACGCCTGAAACCACCACATTAAACTTGGCAAACTCTTTTAAAGAATCGAGACGCTTGCGCAAACTATCGAGAACCTTCACCGTCATATCGTTTGGCTTCACTCCATCAATAGAAATCTGCATGTCTTGCAAACCCGCTTCGTTGAGTTTTTCAATCAGTTCCCTTTTCAGATAAAAGCCATTCGAAATCATGGTGGTTTTCAAAAATTTCAGATCATAGCGGCAATAGCGGATCAGCTCGGGTAAATCAGGATGCAGGGTGGGTTCTCCCCCCGTAAGATTAATAGAAAAAGCACCCAACTCTTTTAGCTTATTCGCACGCTGCTTTAAAATTTCGAGGGGAACGGGCTCCGAAGTTTTGTCGAACTCGTTACAATAAGTGCAACTTAAATTGCATTTTCGAATCACCACCAATTGGGTAAACCAAGGTGAAAATCTTACTCGCTGTAGAAAATTCAATCCCATAAATTTATAGTAATAGGCTATTGGTTGGTTGCCACTTTCGCAGGGTTGAGCTTAAAAATTTCCTTTTTAAAAGCGAGTACCACCATCCAGGTGAGATTCGATCCAATGAAGGCAAAATGCAAAATAAGGGGCAATTGATTGATCAAACACAGGCCCATGAAAAACAGCGCAAAAAAATCGCGCTTCATCATGAATTTGATTTTGCTCATCCACGACCAAAGCGATTTACTTTCTCTTTTTTTCTCTTCTTCGTTCAGATCATTTTGAATGGTTACCAAAGAACCCGAATTCGTATAGCGAAGAAGATAATAAAACATCACGCTCAAGCTCACTACAATTCCAATCGAAACAAAAAGAGATTCTAAGAGCAGCCAGTGAGAATGAGTTTGACGGTAAGCACCTATCATCACTCCGATGAAAAACGAAAGATACGTGAGATTATCTCCCAAGGTGTCGAGCCATTCTCCTGTTTTTGATTGAGAGAGCTTTAATTTAGACATTTCGCCATCACAACCATCGAGCACCGAAGAAAGATTAAAAAGAATTCCCCCCAAGGCAATGTCCCAATAAACCCCCTTCGCGATAAAATAACCGGAAAGAATCCCAATCAATGTTACCAAGCCTGTGACGTGGTTTGCAGAAAGATTCGTTCGGATTAAGAATCGGGTGATATTGAGTGAGATACGGCGATTGATATTTTGAGAAATCCAACCATCGGTGGGCTTGTTCAGTTGCCTGAATAGAAAATTTTCCGCATAGCGGAGGGCATCGCGCGTGTCAACATCTTGCCAAAAAAATTCGGAGATGTCGCAAGTGCCCATTTTCTTTTCGGCGGCAATTCCCCGAACACCCTCTGAAATTGAAGCATCTGCTTTCTCTTGATAAATTTTTTCGAGAGCATCGAGGAGTAAGGGCTTGCAAAGAAAAATGCCCGTATCAAAGGCATCATAATTTTTAAGGTCCTTGCCAATTTCAACAATTCTGTCGCCGTGGGTCTTCACTTTGGTGGCATCTTCCAAATCGAATATTTCACCCAGCCTACGATCGATTCCCAAAATGCAATCATAGGAATCGAGCGAAGATTGAAGAAGCTTTTCAAGGGCCCGGCGATCGAAGATGTGGTCTGCCATCATGAGGACAAAATTTCCCCGAATATAAGGTTTAGCCACAAGCAGCGACAAACCATTCGATTTATTAAAATCTGCATTGGTGACAAATTGAAGTTTCACGCCCAAAGATCGATCGTTTTGCAAAGATTCTATGATCTTGTCTCCTTTATAGCCCACCACGACGATGACTTCCGAAATGCCGGCAAGCTTGAGATTGAGGATGGCTCGCTTAATGAGCGTGAGCCCGCAGACTTTACGCAAAGGTTTGGGGACATCTGTTTGCGATCTTTGAATTCGACTTCCATTTCCCGCTGCTAAAATGACGGCTTGTTGGAGCATGAGCAAAACTTTCCTAATGTTTTTCAATACTTAGATTTATAAATTTATTTTATAAAGGATGCCTCCGCGAGCGTCAACCTTTAATATTCTTTTTACAATCTCTATTCATCCTGATAACTTAGCCCTTCTTTATGGTGAATATTCCCTCTCAAAAACCTTCTCAACTCCTCAAGCACTCCCTTTGGGTTAGTTATTTTTTGCTCGCGGCGGGAACTTGCCTTTTGATTTGGCTGATTTACCATGTAGGGCCCTCTCTCATTTTGAATTACTTAAGCCTGCTCGGCTGGAAATTCATCCCTTTTTTAGCGGTTTCCTTTTTAACCTATATTTTATTCACCTGGAGTTGGGACACCTTTTTAAAGGGCCACCATTATCAAATGAATTTTTGGAAGCTTTTCATGCTGAAGGCAACGGGCGAAGCCGTCAATACCATGAACCCTTTAGGCTTCGGCGGCGGAGATCCGGTCCGCATTTTGCTGATGAAAAAGCATATTCCCGTGGCAGAAAGCACGGCCAGCGTAGTCATCGATCGAACGCTCAATTCCATTGCCATGGTGGTCTTCATGCTCGCGGGCATTCTCATTGCTTTCATTGAATTCGATCTTCCCCTCTCTTTGCAAATTGGTTTTCCCCTTTCACTCGTCTTCATGTTTTGGATGACCTACTATTGGTATAAACGCCAGCACGATGGGGTTTTTCAATTTTTGGTGGAAATTCTCATCAAGTTCAAAATCAAAAAGCATTGGCCGAAAGAAACTCTCGAAAAACTCAAAGAGATCGATCGTTACATCACCGAATTCTACCAACATAATAAAAAAGGCTTTTATCTCGCTTTTTGCCTGCAATTCATTTGTCGAATCTTGGGGGTGCTTGAAATTTATGGGGCCGCCTATTTTTTGAATACCCCCCTCAGTTGGGTTTCGGCTTACTTACTCGCTTCCATCACCGTCATCATCAATCTCATCTTCGTTTTTATTCCCGGCTCTGTGGGGGTGATGGAAGGAGCCTATGCGGGCATTTTTCTTTTAGTGCATCAAAACCCAGCGGTGGGAACTTCTATTGGCATTCTCCGCCGAATTCGCATGTTGCTATGGTCCGCGATAGGTTTGTATTACATTTATCATCAAGACCGAAAAACTCGGCTTCAACTGAAAGCCGCTGCCCTCGAAATTCAAAACTGATTTTAACAAGGGTTCATTCGAGCAAAGCCCCCAAGAAAAACTCGCACAATGGCCTGGAATTTTTTCTAATACTGAACGCGAAAGTTCCGCGCGACTAAATCGTAGCTCGCGTTTCCTTGGGAGTGAAAGCGCCGCCAAACAAAAGTGATTCGGCCAGATTCATTGCCCACCACCTGCACTTCGCGGTTATCTGCCCCCTCCCCTGAAATATTTAAGTGGCTCGCGATGCTTTGGCCGCGAGAAGAGAGCAAACTCGCATGGATTTGCCCGGCTTCTTGCCAAGCCACCACAAAAGCCCCCACTTCATCGCCGGCCACCGAAAAAGCCGATCCGGGGAGAAGAGAATTCAGTTCAAGCTGAGCACTGAGGGGCCTTCCATCGGCTGCCACCACCATGCCCCTTAAGCCTTGATTCGTTTCCCACACGACGAGGGAATTATCATTGGGCAAAACTGCCACTTGAACCTTGCTAGGAGTTTGGGGATTGCCAATAGAAAAAGTGGTGGCAGGCCCTAAACCTTGCCCCACATTAAAATAGCGGAAACGAACCCTTATTTCTCCATTCTCTCCGGGAAGAAGCCCCGCCCAAGCCCAATCACCCTGGCTGGTGGAGGCTAAATGGCTGGCAAGCACTGGGCTATAAGGATCGCTCAAAGCAACAAGGCTTTGTTCTATATTGGCGGGGCTAAAATTGCGGGCGCAAACGGCGCAGGTCGTAGAATTTTCATTACTCACCGCTGTAAAAGACCCGTCTTCTTGCATGGCTAGCGCCCCTTGAACTATCAAACTGCGCAAAGCCGCTGGCACTAGCGGAAAAGAAGCTCCTTGGGCCTCTCCGGTATTGGAAAATCTCCTGGCGAAAAGAGCCGAAGGGGCTTCGGGACCTGCCGTAGTGGTCCACGATACCAAGCTATTTCCATGGGAGTTGCTCGCCAAAGAAGGCGCTATCGCAATTGCATCTTGAGGATGATCGACCGTCACTACATTGCCGGCATTTCCTGCGGAAGAAAAAGTCCGTAAAAAAATTCCTGAATGGCTCAAATCGGAAGGATTGAGATCTGCCCAAGCCACCGCGAGCTCATTATTGGCATTTAACGACGCGCTAAATCCTTGGTTAGTGCCCGTGCTGGGGCTAGGGGTAATCCCATATTCTTCGCCCGAAACTTCTAAGCTACGCGGGGGAGAAAGCCCTGCGTCTTCCGTACGCTCCGGAAATTGGGTTGTGCAGGCAGCGCCTAAAAGGCCTGAGCTCAAGACAGCACTTCCTAGTTTTGCAAATTTGGGAAGCCGGCCCAGCCAAAGAGAAAGGCCTTCCCATGCAGGGGCACTCGAAACTTCTGAGGCTAAAGTAGCTTCCGAAATAAAAGCCCGCGCGGCAAAGGCAGGGTTAAACATCCCCCTCACGCGAGAGGCCAGTGCCGGCACGATAAGCGAAATAGCCAGGTTCTTCCAATCACCGCTGAATGCTTGAAATCGGCCCAAAGCGCCATCGATGGCAATTTGGGACGCGGAAAAAACAGGCTGTTCATTAAAGTTTAAGGCTCGTTCGAGAATAGAATGAGTAGATGCTGCTCGCATGATAGGCCCTCTTTGTTTGAAGGCTTATCGAGGCTTTGAAGAAAAAGTTGCGAGAAAGAAAGAGAAAAGAAAAAAACAATCACAGGGGCGATATTCCGGAGGGAAAAAAGAAATCGAATCCTAGCGAACGCTTATTTGGTCGCAGATGTTTCCAGTCTTCGGGATTCCAATTTATATTCACCAAAGGATTCAAATGAACTCCATAAGAATTTAATTGTCTATTATAAGCCGAAAATAGCAGGGGCCTTACGCGGAGATTTGTTGTTGAAACAGGAACCACGCGTGCTTCCCTCACCCACTCCAGGGGAACCTGAAAAAAACGTACGGCAACCCCGCGCTTCGCACACCATTCTTGAATATCGGGTAGCGCAGTATAATAAGGTTCCTGATGTGCGTATTTTCCCTGCTTTGTAAAACCTGTGTAGATATCGATCATCGTATCTGTTTTACTGAGCCTCGCGATATAAAGAGAGCCTCCATAATGGCTCATTACGGTTTGAACTATTTCTCCTTCTTCTACACCGCATCTCTTTAAAATTTGCACCTGGTTTAAAATATTAGGGAGATCCCCACCTAATTTTTTGCCCCCCATCGAAGGAAGCACCCATCCACTATTACCACTCGAACTTTGAGGGTGAGAATGATCAAGAACCCAACTACTTGCTACATGTAGTTGAGAAGCTACCTCTTGTATCGAAACACTGTTTCTCCCTCCTAAAACAAAAATAAGTCTTAACTTCTCTTGTTCTTCTTCAAAAGAAACTATGAAAACTCCCACTTCATGAGAGCAGCCATATTCTCCCACCCAGTTTCTGAGGCGCCGCGCATGAAGAAATTCGGGAGGTTTTAGTATTATAAACCTGGATTCACCACACAAAAATTGAAGAGCCCTATATTTATCTCGAATAGAAGCGCTTCTAAAAAAATTTTCAGACCAATTTATTTCATTGGGATGATGGGAAAAAAATAAGCGCCGTAGCTCGGCCCCTACTGTAATAGCAGAAAACTTCCTGGGGATTTTACTCACTTCCCTAGGCAAATGCCTTCTGGCCCAAGTCTCTACTGAAGTAGTAATCCTTCTGCGGCTCTTCATATATGAAATAGAAGAATTATTTTCTTCGGCTTCTAGCCTCATGTCCGCCGGAAGTGCCGGGCAAAGAGAATGATCTAAAATGGGTAGAATATTTTCTCTCGATAGCGAGGGGCCTTGAATGCTTGGCTGCGCTTCAGAGTGTAAATTCTGCTCCAAGGCCTCAAGCCTGCCCCCGCTTGCCATCTGGGTGAGATGAGCTCCCGCCTCCATCGCTAAGCTCATCACACTCGCATGAATGAATCTTTGAGAGAGGCTCTGATTCGTTTCTTCTCTCAGGTGTAAGCGTTCTGTGCTTATTTCTCCGGCCACCATGCCTAAGCTCTGAGAGAACTGTCTGAGTAAGATATTCTCTCCACTTAAAAAATGCCCCACTCCCTTCAAACAAAGAAAATCGGTGAGAGTTCCCAACCATGCTTGGCCAAAAA
>OBEQ011471981.1_pt1 | contig 119076 bp, 130 predicted proteins | sample 1670901 | NCBI WGS metagenome assembly OBEQ01 (sample SAMEA104232315, study PRJEB22302) | groundwater metagenome | biome: forest; feature: aquifer; material: groundwater | place: USA | collected 2011-08-07 | depth 5.4 m
TTCAAAGCCTCAAACACCCTCTTTTTCAACAGGGGCCCGCGCAGACATACAGGCTGGCGTAGTGGGCCATCTTGCATTAACCGTCACAAATTCGCAAAAACCGGGTTTATCAGTCAATTCAATTGAAGGCAACGCAATTGAGGAGAGAATGCCCGCATTCATTAAATTTGACTTAACCAACCCGGGCAATGTACGCGCACGGCCGCTGATTTCAGTTGATATTGCAGACTCGCACGGAAAGCTCCTGGCTTCAGTGAGCAAGCAAGACTCTGAAATACTCCCAACCCACTCTGCAACCATTTTAATGCAGCTTCCAACCGAGGACTTGCCACAAGGCGACTACTCGCTTAAAATAAGCGTTTCACTTGGAGGGCAGCAAATTTACGGAAGGGCACTGCGACAGGAAATACTTGAAGTCGGGGCGCTAAGCAGGAGAGGGCAAATAGTTGAGCTTAAAGTGCCGCCTTGGGCGGAATTGGGCAGCTACGCCAAAATCGAAGTGCTCTTCCGCAACCTAGGCACGCTGGGCTCAACTGCAAAACTCTCTGGCGAAATACTGGTTGACGGAAAGCCAATTGCGCCAATATCGAGCGAGGAAGTTGACGTGCTGCCTGGCCAGCAAGTGGCCCTTGCCACGCTTTACAAGCCAGGCCAGCCAGGCAGGCACACTGTGCACGCTGCAGTGCTCTTTGGCGGAAAGCTCACCGAATACACTGACGGCGTGATAAACGTCAACGGAACTGGCGCAAGCAGCCAAGGGGTAAATTACAACGCAATTGCATTGCTTGCCGCACTGGCAGTCTTGGCAGCAATTGCTTACGCTTTCCGCAACAAGTTTCCCAGAGTTAAATTAGTCAAAAAATGGAAGTAAGCGCGCTTCAGGCAACGCAATATAAGCACCGGCAAAATAATGAATAAGCCTGCAAAAAAAAACAAAATTTAACACTTGATTGAAAGCAAAAACAAGCGACTTAAGGGTTTTGAAATGAGTTTTAGATCAGGAAACGCGTCCCATAGTAAAATGCTGCTTGCAGCTGCGTTTGCAGTTTTGATTGCAGCGCCTGCAGTGCTGGCAATAGGCTTGTCACCTGCAAGCGTGCACATTGAAGGCATTTTGAGGGGGGGATACGCGGAAACCTCTTTTAAGGTGTACAATACTGAAGCCGAGCCACTCTTGTTTTCGTTCAAGGTGGAAGGCGACTTAAAGCAATGGGCGTCGGTCTACCCGCAGAATACTTTCCTGGTTCCATCGCGCCAGTCGCAGGCCGTGCGCGTGGTAATCCAGCCGCCCCTTGACGCGGCAAACGGCGTGTACAACGGCTCGCTTGCATTGGAAGCGGGCGCAGAAAAGCAGTATACGGGCAGCGGTACCGGCGCGGCCATCCACACTGGAGTCCAGGGAAGGATAATAGTCAACGTCACTGACAAGGAGCAATACGATTTGGCGGTGCTTGCAGTTGAAACCGGCGCAGTAGAGGAAAGGAACCCAATAGTGGTGAAAGTCAACTTTGAAAACAGGGGTAACGTGCGCGCAAAGCCGCAAGTGAAAGTTGAAGTGCGCGACAGGCGCGGCGCGCTTGTAAAAAGCTTGGAAAACTCCGACTTTGAAGTCCTGCCAACGCGCAGCGACTGGCTTGAACTCAAGCTGCCAACTGAAGACTTGGTTCCAGGCGAGTACTCCGTTACCATAAGCATACTAGTGAAAGGCCAGCAAGTATTCTCCCGCACGCTTCCAGCCGAAATACTTGAGATAGGCTCGCTAAACAGGAAAGGCGAGCTGTCAGAACTAACTGCGCCGGCAACTGCAGAAGTCGGCAGCTTTGTTAAAATAGAGGCTACTTTCAACAACACCGGCTCGCTTGCCACGACTGCAAAGCTCACTGGAGAAGTGTCGCTTGACGGGGCGGTTGTCGCCCCAATTGCAAGCGATGAACTCAGCGTTGCGCCAGGCGAGCAGGCAAAGCTCGCTGCTTTCTTCAAGCCAACGCAAGTTGGAAGGCACGTGGCTAAAGTCTCGGTGCTCTACAGCAGGAAGAAAACCGGCGAGAAGCAGGTGCAGGTCGACGTGACGACGGCAGGAGGCCAGCAAACCGGAGGCGGCTTGCTTTACATTGCGCTTGGAGCGCTTGCGCTGCTGCTTGTTGCAGTGACGCTTTATGCACTCCGCGACAAGCTCCCTGGAATTAAAGTCGGCGGCAAAGGGCAGGGCCATTTGGGCAAGAAGAAATAAACGCCAGCAAGTTACGCCCGCACCCCCCAGCAAAGGGCGGCGCCTGTTTTTCCGCAAGCAATTTAACTCCCTCTTTCTAAACAATTTAATGAATTCCAAACGCTTTGCAGCCGCGCTATTTGCAATACTGCTGCTTGCCGCATTGAGCCAAACTGCGCTTGCAGGCCAAACTACCGCAACGATAGTGAACTCACTGCCAGTTTTTTCAAGCCTAATTGTCGTGCCTGACGAAGATGCCGTAACCGCAGGCATTCAAGTGGCGCGGCCTTCAAGCGGCAACAAGAGCGTGAATGCGAGCTTCAACTTGTCTGACGCAAACGGCTATTGGGAAATCAACCAATCCTCGGGCCGCTGCACACTGCTATCAAACTCAACAAACGTAATTGGGGAAGCAACCATTTCGTGGTCTAGCTGCAGCCTTGCAACCTGCCCGGGCAACTGCACTGTTCAAGTGCCGTACTACCTGCTCATAGGCAACTACACGCTCAATGCCAGCGCAAACGAATCGTACACAAACCGCTCTGCTTCACAAAACACTACAATACAAGTTACCGGCACTTCCGCCTGCGGTGATGGCACTTGCGAAGGAAGCGAAACATGCGCTTCATGCCAATTGGACTGCGGAGTGTGCACGGCTTCAACGCCAACTCCCTCGCCCAGCCCCGCAGCTACAGGGGGCGGCTCTGGTGTAATTTCTGGCGGCAGATCAGGCTTTACCACAAGCGGGACTGCAATTGAAGGTGGGCAAACAGCGCCCGCGCCTTCAAAAGTCATCGTGGTGGTTGAAAACAATGCTAGAAGCAGGCTGGAAGTGAGCCGTGCGATGGAAGGGGAAGTGATATACACTAAAATTGAAGTGGGTGAAAAAGCCCTCCCTTCAGTAACTTCAATGCAATTTTACGCCAAAAAGCCGTTGGCTGAAGAAAAGCTTTCAGTGGAGGTAATTTACCAAAATCCCCCGACAACCCCAACCCCGGAAAAGACGTTGCTGGCATTAGTGAAACTAGACTTTGGCTCCGGGGACACTTCAAAGCTGGGCGCAATAACCTTCGTGCTGCGCATACCCAAAAAATACCTTTTAGACAGGGGAATCCCATTCGACTCACTGGGAGCAAAAACGTTTTCCAACGCCAAGCTGCAAACCAAAGGCCCTTCGAGGGTTTCGCTCGACTCGGGAAACCTTGCGCCAATACAGGGCTTCACCGGCCAAAACGGCGCCCTAGTGCCTGTTTCAATAACGAGCAGCGGCGCCGACAGCGAAAACTACTACTACACAGTCGAGCTCAAGGGGTTTGTCTCGTCAGTTGCAATCACATCAACCGCAGTGGAACGAAACGGAAAGCCAGTGGAGGAAACTGTGCGAGAGCAGAGGTTGTTCGAGAACAACTTCACCGTCGACCACGTGGGCGAGATAAGCATCCGCAAGGACTATACGCTCTACACCCACAAGAAAGACGGCAAGGCAACCGGCGAGGATACCATTGTGCTCATAACCCTCAAGAGCAACTCGCCAATAAGCTTCACAAACATACGCGTGCGCGAGCTAGTCCCCCCCGCATTCCTAGCCTACCTGCCGCAAGTAACTTTCAGCGAAGAGCCAGACGTGGTGGAAAAGCAGGAGACGATTGCGTGGACCCTGCCAAAGCTAGGCGCATACCAGGAGTACACCATCTCCTACCTGGTGCACCAACGAGTTTTCACCACCGACCAAGTGCACCCGCCTTTGGTTACAATTGAAGTCGCAGCCCCAACAAAGAACTCAACTGAAACAGACAAGCTGCTAATACTTGGAGCGCTCCTCGGGGGGGCAATACTAGTTGCATACGCAATGCAGCGCTCGTTCGCACCAGAAAAACTTCAAGCGCACCTTAAGCACCACCACGCAAAAGCAAGGCCACACCGCTAAAACACCCGCCGGCCCCTGCAATCAAATAAACAGCAAAGTGAACGAAAATGGATTTCCAACAGCTCACTAAAGTGTTTGAAAAGCTCGAAGGGACAACCAAGCGCCTAGAGCTCACCGACGACTTGGCAAAGCTCTTCTCCGACGCTTCAACCGACGAAGTACGCGTGCTAGCCTACCTCTGCCAAGGCATAATCGAGCCAGAGCACACCGGCCTCGAGCTTGGAATGGGCGACAAGCTCTGCCAGCAAGCAATTGCGCTTGCTGCAGGCAGCAAGGAAAAGGAAATCGTTGCGCTCTACAGGAAAACCGGCGACTTGGGCGAAGTTGCAATGCAGCTGCTTGAGAAAAAAAGCCAGCACACCCTTGGCACCCCGCAAGGAATCACGGTAAAGAAAGCCTACGACAACTTCTACAAAATCGCGACTGCCTCGGGAGAGGGCAGCCAGCAGCAAAAAATCCGCATGCTTGCAGAACTCCTAAACAACTCCACGCCAGTTGAAGGCAAGATGATAACCCGTTTTGTAACCGGCAACCTCCGCCTAGGCATTGCCGAAGCTACAATACTTGACGCGCTCTCGGTTGCGCGCGCAGGCGACAAGAGCCTTAGAAGCGAACTGGAACGCGCATTCAACTTGCGCAACGACTTAGGCGCAGTTGCAGAACTGTTCCTCTCAAAAGGAATAGGCGAAATACGAAAGATCACGCCCCAGCCCTTCTCGCCAATACGGCCCGCGCTTGCAGAAAGGCTTGAAAACGCCACTGCGATAATCGAGAAACTCGGCGAGTGCGCAGTAGAGGCAAAAATAGACGGCTTCCGCCTGCAGGTTCACAAGAAAGGAAGCGAAGTAAAGATTTTCTCGCGCAGGCAGGAGCCAATGACGCACATGTTCCCCGACCTAGTTGAAGCAGTGAGAAAGCAAGTGAAGGCAAAGGAAGCGATTTTCGAGGGAGAGGCAATAGCGTTCAACCAAGAGACCGGCGAGTTCCTTTCATTCCAGGCAACGATACAAAGGAAAAGAAAGCACGGCGTTGCAGCCAAAAGCAAGGAACTGCCGCTAAAACTATTTGCATTCGAGCTGCTATACAAAGACGGGCAAGATTATACAAACACGCCCTACCGCGAGAGGAGAAAGCTGCTTGAAAAAATGGTTTCAAGCAAGGAAATCAATAAGGCAATCGAACCCTCCAAGTTAATCTACTGCCACAGTGCAAGCAAACTCGAAGAATTTTTCGACCAATGCGTCTCAACTGGCTTGGAGGGAATCATTGCAAAAGACTTGAGCGCGCCCTACACTGCAGGCGCGCGGAAATTCGCCTGGATAAAGCTAAAGCGCAGCTACTCAGGCGGGCTTGCAGACACGATAGACGCAGTGATCATAGGCTACTACCTAGGCAAAGGCAAGCGCACGGAATTCGGTTTTGGCGGAATACTAACTGCAGTGTACGACGCGGAGGAAAACCGCTTCCGCAGCATTGCAAAAGTCGGGACGGGCTTTACAGAAGAGGAAATGACGCAGTTCAAGAAAATGCTCGACAAGCTCAAAGTGAAAGAAAAGCCCTCCAACGTCGAAACAGTCCTGGAGCCAGACGTTTGGGTGCGGCCGCAAGTTGTAGTCACGCTCACCGCAGACGAGATAACGCGTTCGCCGGTGCACGCCTGCGCAGTAGGCAAGTTGAAGGACCACGGAAAAGAGGGGCTCGCGCTGCGCTTCCCGCGCCTCACGCAACTGCGCGAAGACCGTTCTGCCAGCGATGCGACAAGCGAGCAGGAAATAATCGAAATGTTTGAGATGCAGGGGAGGATAAGGGAAGGAAACGCTTCATAAAATGTGCGAACAATTTAATATGGGTTAAAAATATGGGCCAACGGGAGTTTTCAAGGAAATCATTCGAAGAAAGCGCTAGGGAACGCCATGCAAAATTAATTGAAAAGTTGGGAGTGACGATTCCACAGCGCCTAAACTTCTGCTATACCCCCAAGGAGGCGCACGATGCCTTCTTGGACCACGCCGAGCTAACCACGCACCAATGGCCAGATTACGCAGCAGGAATAAAAAGAATGCTTAAAAGCCTCGCGTACACTCCCCCGGAAACTTCTCCACTTTTTACCCAACAGTACGTTCCAGGGGCCAAGGCAGACCACATCATTTTGACAAGAAACTTGATACCTGGAAAACCGCCTAATTTTGACGCCGCAAAGCATGAAGTTGCTCACGCTGCACTGCAGGCAAAACAAGACGAAATTCAAGTAGGCCAAAGAAAACCACAGAACTTTACGCCAGGCCTAGGCGGCCAACAGGAACTCTTTGCTTTCCTCCACCCGTTTCTGGTAGAAAGGGAAGCCCAAGCGCGAAAAAGCGTTAAAAAATACTTGGACCACAACTACACGGGCTATAAACTAACCACGCCAGAATACGTCTTTGCCCACAGCAACACTAGAAAATTGTTAAAGTTACCTGGAAGAAAGATAAGGGAATTCCTAATCAAGCTCGCAGGCACAGTTTACCAAGGACAACAAGACGTAGAAAAAGAAGTGCGAACATTTTTGGAACAATAAAAATCAAAAGAAAAAAATCAAGAGGCGAGCTGATTTCCCATGGGCAAGAAAAGTTACTTGGTTGAAAAAAACCCACTTCCGGCAAGCTTATTTTCCAAACCAAACGCAAAAGAAAAAACAAAACTCGGCTCAAGCGCCGCGTTGGAAGTTTACTTGCAGGCAAGCCACTTAAAAAACATCTACCGCAGAGCGTGGCTGAAGTTCCTGCCGAAGGAAAAAATCGAGAGCGACGGCGACCGCGTGTTCGGCGTAACGCTTCTTTCAATGCTGCTTGCCAACGAGTCTTTCCCAGAGCTCGACAAGCGAAAAGTCTTGGAAATGGCGCTAGTGCACGAACTCGGCGAAGCATATACTGGCGACATTGTGCCCGACGACAAGGTGCCTCACGAAAAGAAGTTCCGCGGGGAGAAAATAGCAGTTGAAAAAATCTTTTCCAGCCACCCGCAGGGGAAAAAGTACTTGCAGCTGTGGCACGAGTTTGAGGAGGGCAAGACGCCTGAAGCGCGCTTTGTAAAGCAAATCGACAGGCTCGAACTGGCGCTGCAAACTATTGTTTATCAAGCGCAGTCCGGCAAGGATATCTCTGAATTCATCGAGTTCTCGCAAAAAAGCATTTACGACCCACGCCTGCGCAAAATATTTGACGAGGCGCTGGAGCTAAAGAAAAAAAGAGGGGATTGACAATGTTTGTGAAAGCAAAAATTTCAATAAAAAATGAAGTCATAATTCCAAAGGTATTCCGTAAAAAGTACGGAATTAGACCCGGCGACAAAGTTAGGATTAGCCAAATTGTAGAAGACGGAGAAACCAAACTTGTGATTGAAAAAGGAGAAATGCAGCTCTTTGTCAAAAAAGCCTAGGCAAACAGTTTGTGCTTTTTTACTTTTGACAGGCGTGTCTGCAGCAACTTCTCAAGCGATTGCTTCAAGCCCGCGTTCCTTGCTTGCGAAAATACGTTTGTTTCAATGTCACCGGCAAATGGATCTAAAACAGATTCGCTGCTCGGGTCCAAAACAAAATGCTCTGCCGCTGCGCCAAGGTGACGTACATGAGAATTGCCGACAAAACTTAGAACGCAGCCTTGCCTCAAGATTTCCTCGCCCATCGATATGCTCCTAAGATAGGAGTTTGCAACGAACCTGCGTTTAATCCCTTTCGACCGCGCTGCGAACTTCCCTCCAGCAGTTGCCAGAATTTTCAATGGATTGCTATTTGCAAGCAAAGTACCTGCCCGCCGGTTCCTTGCGGCGTTTTCTATCGAAACAAGCCTGTGCCCGTTTGACAACGCAACCAGCGCCGCATAGGCTATCAAGTCGCGCTCTTTGGGCATAAATCCCCTTCTTACGCCATCCAAGTAATCAGGAGTAAGCTCAACCCCCACCAAAGAGTTTTTCGGCAGCTTGGAAATTTTTGCCTCAACCCTTCGGCGCTCGCGCTCAAGAATTTCATTCAAGCCCGGCAATCCCCGGTCCCTGTGAACCAAGCCCACTACCTTGGGCCGCAATTTGTTCGACATGGGAAAACTAGTTTGTTGCCAAATAAATAAGCTTTGAAAAGTAGTGAAATTACTCATTGCTTTTTGGAGAAAGTCTTTTTTGCAAAAGTGCTTCTAGCTTACCTTTTAGCTCAAGTACTTCGACAAAATGAAGTGGATAAAGAGAGTTTGAGTCTAAGTTCATTTAGTTTCTAAGAGCCGTTTGTTTAGGAGTGCGCGAAGTATCGGCTCTAAACCCTTATTTTCCGAGCGGGAAAAAACTTCTTCAAAAAACCTAAACTCCCTTACGAGAGCTTTTTTCCCCTTAGTTGGTAGTTCGACCTCATGGGTTTTAGAAAGCGGTTCGGTAAGCTGGAATGCGTGTCCTGCACCAATAAAACTCAGCGGCAGTTTGCCGCTTTTTAACTTCAAGCCCATTCCAAGGCTGCGAGTATACGTATGAACAATGTAATTGCGCTGCACTTGAAAATATTGATCCCTTAGTTTATCAGTCCACGCGGGAGTCCCACGTAATTTATTCAGATCACTAAGCAAGGAAAATATTTGCAAATGTTTTTTCCAGCGCAATTCCGTGTCAAGGAGAACTAAGTTCAATTTTCTGTGGCGCGCCTCCCTTATGACAAACGCGAAAATGTCTCCAGGCCACCCTTCACTTTTGGCCTCCAATAGGCTGGGCGTAAGCTCTATTCCCACCCTAGTGCCAGCAGGCATTTTGTCTAGCGCCCTCAATACCCGCGCTCTTTCTTCCGCAAGCATAGCCGAATTCTCACGCTCATTCAAATGGCTCGAAGAATTGTGAATCAGGCCAACTATCCTGGGTTTTGAGACAATTTCCGGGGAAGACATGTAGGGCTTAGAAAACATCTGTTAAAAAAAGTATCTTTTAAAAAAAGTTATTTTTTGCTCTTGAGCGCCTCGATTTCTTTCTCGTATTGCTCGATGTCGCGGCGGATTAGCTCCCTGATGTAGTCCTGCACGCTGGGAAACTTCCTTTTTTCCACCGTGTAATGCTCCAAGTCCCATTCGCCGGGCACTGTGACAAGGTATGGTTCAGAATCCGCCATTGCAAAAACCTGCAGCAAACAACAATCTTCCAGCCAAAGCGCGTTTGACGCACTTCAAGTTGGTTGGACTAAAACATCTTTCTTGATTACTTAATAGCCCATCATATTTAAACATTCACCAAAAACTGCCCGTATCCTAAAACGCTATTTATAAATCGGGGGGCAAATTGGCTGCAAAGAAAAACAGTTTTTTGAAGCTTTAAACATCGTTTAAACCAAAAAAATGCGTAAAAACGCGTGTTTTTACGCTCAATAAATAGTGGAAGTGCGGTGGGGGCGATGGATTCCAGCGGTTTTATGCTCGAAAATGCTTTCCGCAAAGGCTGAACGCGCCAGACTACAGCAAAACGAATCAAAAAAGCTTCAAACATATAGAATCATATTAGTGGAACCGAAATGTTTTTAAATGCAGAATGTTTGATAATGGCAGTGGCTTAAAAAGTGGTAAAACGCTTTTGCTAACGGAAAACTAGAACGGGGTTGTTGAAAAATGATGGATGATTTTATTCAGTCTGCCTTGAAAAACGCGCCAACACGGGAAGTGCAATCAAACGAGGACATCAAGATCAGCGTAATTGGATGCGGAGGCGGCGGAACAAACACCGTCCAGCGGCTCCACAACCTAGGCGTTAAGGGAGCAGGCCTTTACGCACTCAACACCGACAAGCAGCACCTCAACACGCTTGCAGCAGAAATTGGAAAGCTCCTAATAGGCAAGAGCATCACCCGAGGGCTTGGCGCAGGCGGATTTCCCGAAGTAGGCCAAAAGTGCGCTGAAGCAGACATTGAGGCAATCAAGCAAACCATCGGCGACAGCCAGCTTGTCTTTATCTGCGCCGGAATGGGAGGCGGCACTGGCACGGGCGCAGCGCCAGTTGTTGCAAAAGCTGCAAAGGAAGCCGGCGCAATAGTAGTCTCGTTTGTAACCTACCCGTTCAAGCTCGAGAGGGCGCGAGTTGACAAGGCAGACGAAGGCATTGCAAAACTCCGGGAGCACAGCGACTCGGTAATCATATTGGACAACAACAGGCTGGTAGAGCTAGTGCCCAACCTTCCAATGGACCAGGCGTTCCTTGTTGCAGACGAAATCCTCGCCAAGGCAGTAGGCGGCCTAGTATTCACTATAACCCAGCCTTCGCTGGTTAACATTGACTTTGCAGACATCCGCGCAATAATGACCAAGGGAGACCTAGGCATGATTGCAGTTGGAACTGGCAAAGGCCAGAACATGGTAGAGGACGCCGCAGAGTCAGTCAAGCACAACAAGCTTGTAGACGTTGACTTCCGCGGGGCCAAGGGCGCAATCCTGCACATTGCAGGAGGCGACGACCTAACCCTGGGAGATGCAATCCGCGCTGGAGAACTCATTACCGAGGAGCTCGACCCCCACGCTTCAGTGAAGTGGGGCGCGCGCCTAATGCCGGCAGTGGAAGGGCAGATTGAAGTCTGCGCCATAATCACTGGCGTGACGAGCCCATACATCCAAGGAAGGCAACAGGCACTGGAGGCATCCAAGAAGAAGCAAACCAATTACATCCTCTCAGTGTAAAAAAAAAAAAGCCGGGCGGCTTGCAATCCGCCCAACCCCCCATCCCATAAAAAAGAAAAATAGAAAGTGAACAGGAAACGCAAGCGAAAAAAACAACCTGAAAGCAACGGAAAACCAGCAAGAAACAAGGAAAATCAAATACAGGAAAGAAAAAAGCAGCCCCATCACAGTTAACCGCCCCACCCACCTGGGCGAAAACACCACCCCACCAAATGGGAGCTGGACGAGAAGAAGCCCCCGTGCCTCTGGCGCAGCGGCGGATTGTCCAGCCCCCGTTCCCTTTTATGGGCAAATTTGCCCAAAATATAAAAAAATGGTTTTGATACAGAAACCCGGAAAAAAATAGGAGGCATGAGAAAAATGGATTCCCTGATACATGATGCGCTGCGGACTGGAAGCGCCAACTCGTCAGCCGCACCGGCACGCGAGTTCAAGTCAGAAGACATTAAGATTAAAGTAATTGGCGTCGGAGGGGCAGGAACCAACACCGTCCACCGGCTGCACAAAATGGGCATTAACTCTGCCGAAACAATCGCAATCAACACTGACGTAAACCACTTGCGCACAATCGAGGCCGACAAGCGCGTCTTGATAGGCAAGCAAATAACCCGCGGCCTGGGCGCCGGCGGATTCCCTGAAGTTGGAATGAAGGCCGCTGAAAGCTCGCGCGAGCAGCTCAAGGAACTCATTGGCGACAGCCAACTGGTATTCATTTGCGCTGGAATGGGCGGCGGGACTGGAACAGGCGCCGCACCCGTAGTAGCACGCATTGCAAAAGAAGCAGGCGCAATAACGGTTGCAATGGTAACCTACCCGTTTGCACTCGAGCGCGCAAGGCTCGACAAGGCAGACTGGGGCCTCGACGAACTAAGGCAGGCTGCAGACACGGTAGTTGTAATCGACAACAACCGCCTAGTCTCGTACGTGCCAAACCTTCCAATGAACCAGGCTTTCGCAGTAGCCGACACGCTTGTGGCACGCGCAGTGAAAGGCATTTCCGACACGGTAATGCTGCCTTCGCTGATGAACATAGACTTTGCAGACCTCCGCATGATAATGGGGGACGCAGGCGTTGCAGCCATCTCAATAGGCGAAGCGTCTGGAGCAAACCGCGTGGAAGGAGCAATCAAGACCACTCTCGAACACCCGTTGCTCGATGTTGACTACGCCGGCAGCAAGGGAGCCCTCATCCTGATAAACGGAGGCCCCCAGCTTGCACTAGGCGAGGCAGTCAAGATAGGCGAAGGGATTACCGAGTCGTTTGACAAGAACGCGTACGTGAAATGGGGCGCCAGGATTAGCCCAGACCTCGGGGACAAGGTAATAGTTACCTCAATAGTCACCGGAGTGACGAGCCCGCACATACTCGGCAGGCAGGAGGCTGCGGCAAGCAAGCAGCGACAGGCAGTCGAGCAGCTTGGCTTGAAGGCAATGACCTGGTGAACAAGGAAAGGCAATAGGGCGGGCAAGAAATTAGTTCCGCCACAGGCCTTTCTAAAAACCTCAAAACAACTTTCCACACCAACGCTCTCGAAGACCAGACCTCCTCTGGGGAATGAATGCGTTGAGCCGGGCCTTTGCTTTTCCGCCCGGCAAAACACTTTTTTACCTTTCAGCAAGCTTATATTTTTTCACTCCGAGTGACTAGCATGCAACTCAAAAAAGTCTGGGGAGTAATGCACGAAGACGATCCAGCGCTACAACCCGAATCACGGCACGTAATTGCAGAAATCGAAAGCGAGCCTACTGGCGCTATAGAGAAGCTCGGTATTGAAACTCTTCCAAAAGACCTCGTAGTCAAGCACAGCGAGACCGAATTGTACTGGAAAAGGGTAGAGGCCGCCGCAAAATCTAAGGGAATACCCTTAGTTTCACTTGAACCGGAAGAAAGCGATCTTTCGCTAGCCTATTTCAACACATTTTTGGCAGACGCTTTGAATAAAAGCGCCCACAAAAATTGGCACGCGTACAAAAAATTGCAGGCTGGCAACCCGAGAAAAAAATACTTTCCAGCAACAAGCGAAATGACCAAAGAATTTGAGCGAGAGAGAGTGACTGAAAACCGATTATTGGAGGTCTGCTTCGCCATAGCTTATAGGCGCTCGCAAAAAATGCTTGATCAAGCTGAAAAGCAAGGCGTCACGCACGCCATTATGGGCCAGATCCACACCGAAGACTTTGAAAAGCAAGGGAAACCAATACCCAAGCCAATACTTCTTGGAGGCGCGCGCACGACTGCCAGGGAATACGCAAAATGGGAAAAACTCAGGCCGGAATGGTACAAAAAGCACGAAAAGCTCGTAGGAAAGTTTGAAGAAATAGCCAAAAGGCATTTTCCGTAAAGAAACTTGCGGCCAGTTGATTCCATGCCAATCAGAAAAATTTGGGGAGTGGTCCACGCTGACGACCTCCATCAACAGCCAGAATCACGGCATTTAATAGCGGAGATAGAACGCGAACCAGATGCCGCTATTGAAAAATTTGGTTTCGAGGCGTTATCAAAGGATGCAGTTTTTAAGACAGGGGAGGACCTGCGATATTGGACGAAAGCAGAGGAAGCCGCAAAAAGAAAGAACGCGCCAATAGTTTCACTCGAGCCAACTGAACGGGAAAGGGTGCTTACGGTATTCACTAGCTTTCTGCTTACGGCATTGGCCAAGTCTGGTTACGATAATTGGCATGAGTTCAAGAAACTGCAATCAAAAAACCCCACTTTGACAAAATATTTTGGGGCAATAGGGGAAATGTGCAAGGAACTTGAAAGCGAGAGGGTAACAAAGCAAAGGGTACTCGAAGTTTGCCTTGCAGTTGCATACAGGCGCTCGCAAAAAATGCTCGAACAAGCACGGCAACAGGGTGTGACCCACCTTATCGTCAGCCACATGCACGCAGAAGACTTTCAAAAAGAAGATCCCTCAATCAATCCCATAATCCTAGGGAGCGGCAAAGCAGTAGGCAGGAAATACGCTAGCTGGGAAAAGCTCCGCCCACTATCCTATGCCAAACATCGGAAACTCGTAGGAAAATTTGAGGAAATAGCCAGAAGGCATTTTCCTTAGAGTTTATGAAGGTTGCTGGCACCTATTTTTCAATAATTCGGTACCTTGCCTCGCTTGCTATTACCAAAGAGCGCTGCAAGCGACGAGGCTCTACTTTCGTTAGGAGCTGCTCGAGGAGCTTGTTGGTGTTTTCAACAGTCGGTTCTGCGGGGCGCAAAATTATGGTTCCGCCGGATTTTCCAGAAAAATAGTATATTTGGCCAAAATCAGCGTCAAAAGTAACGATGACCAAGCCGTTGGTGCGCGCGTATTGTGCGACTTCCTCGTCCTGCGCTTTTTCCAAGCCCAGTTCGCTTACCCTAATTGCGGAGTAGCCTAGCTTGCGAAGAAATTCAACTGTTTTTGGCGAAATGTTCTGGTCAGCTAGAAAACTTGGTTTCAAGAAGAAAGCACCAGCTCTTCGTTCTTCAAAAGCATTTCCGCATAATGAATTGCCGCCTTGACGTCGGCAACCTCAAGCTCAGGGTAATCATCGACGATTTCGCCAATGGTCTTGCCTGCTTCCAAAAGTTCCAAAACTAGGTAAACAGGGATTCGCGTTCCTCTTATGGTGGGCTTGCCGACCAAAACCTGCGGGTCAACTACTATCCTGGATTTTTCCATAAAGAAAAGTGTGCACGCCCCTATAAAAATGCCCGCTGCCCGAAAGTTTCAACATTTAATTAAGGTTATATTCTCAATCCTCCAGTTGATTTCATGTCAATCAAAAACACCCCCCTTGAAGAAACAACAAAAGGGGTAATTGATGAATTCGAACAGCACCGGCTTTCCTTGCGCGAGGCTGCACAAGAACTGGGAGTGGACTACTGGGATTTGCAGGAGATGCTTGCAAGGCAAGGAATACCCGTAACCGACGCAAGCGAACGCGAAGTCAACGAATCAATAGAAGCAGCTAAGCTAATAGCGCGAGCTGACAAAAAGAGTCTGAAATGAACTTAAGCTGCAACATAATGAACTGCAGCCTTGATATCGGCAGGCTGAAGTTCCGGGTAATCCTCGATAATTTCTTCAATGGATTTACCTGCTTCCAAAAGTTCCAAAACTAGGTAAACTGGAATACGCGTGCCTTTAATCGTGGGCTTGCCGACCAAAACCTGCGGGTCAACAACTATCCTAGATTTTTCCATAAAGAAAAGTGCGCAAGCACCTATAAAAACGCAGGCTTGTTGCTGGGGCGCAATGTTGTAGCTAGGCCGTTACCACTGCAGCGTTAGTCAAATGGAACTTCTGCTCAATTACCTTCAAAGGCGCGAAAATCGAGAAACGGCCGCAAGTGGAATAAACACTGCCCGGGGCATGAAACAGCATTTGAAAAATATTTTCTAATAACGCCCGCCACTGTTTTTTGCTTAAGATTCTCCTACTCCAGAATTTCAGCCCATTTTGCGTTGAATTCGGTTGCTTGTTTTCCTTCCAGGTAGCTTAATGCGATGCTTTTGGCTTGGCGCAATAGTTTTTCATCATTCAACCCACTTTCTTCCAGCAGGCTGCCTAGTTTTTCTTCGTTAAATTCTGCGTTTTGCGTCAAGCCGAGGATGTCTTGCGCGTCTTTCCATAGTTTTCCTTGGATGCGCCCGAAGTTGAAAGCCCGGGCTAGGCCGAGGTTGTGGTCGCGGCCTATCAGTGCGCCTATCTTGTAGATGAGCAGCAGCTCCGGTGCGATAATCCACGCTTGAGCGTCTTTGCCGAACTCGTGCCTTTGCTTGTGTTTTTCAGCCAACCCCCAAGGGATGGTTATTGGAGTGCCTCCTACAATTACGCGCCTGTCTGAAGCGACGGCGTCAACGATTACTTCGACTTCTCTTCCACCGCTTGTTTTGCGCGTTTTGTAAAACTCGTACGAAAAGAATGCAGTCTTGCGCTCCCGATAGCCGTTGGCGATAAAATACTGGTTTAGGGTAACGTGCATTGCGGGGGCTGCAGGAAACACTACGTCAATGTCCTTAGAGCCGAGGCCGTGATGGTAAGCCCAGGCCGCCCAGCCGCCTACTATGAGGGGGTCGTGGCCAACGTGCTTGTTGTACCACGTTATGAATTCTACCAGCTCTTTGAGCGTCTGGTCGGTTACTTCTTTGGAGTAAAGCATGGAATGATCCGGCATTTTTTCAACCCCAGGTTTTCTTTATGAGCTCGTCGGCAGCGTAAGCCCTCTGGCTGCATAAAACGTCTATTATCGTGCGGGTTTTCTTTGTCATTCCCACGCTTTCTTTTGCCAACCGAGTGATTGTATTCGAGCCATATGCCGGCCTTACCTGCAAGATTTCGGGTTTCTCAAAATCGTCTTCTTGCTTCAAGTCGTCGGCGTACAAGTCAACCCTAGTGTTGCCCAGGGGGAGCGCGCGCAGGGCTTGTGCCGTCTTTTCGCCCGCATAAGCGTGCACTGAAGGGTCGCGAAAGTAGTCGTCGTAACGCTGCAGGGCGCTAGTCAAACACAGGACTGCATTGGTTTTGGAAAGCAGTTCACTCAACTCCGCTTCATTTGTTTCAACCTCGAAGGAAGCAAAACGAAGTTGCTCCATGCGCCTGAAAAACGAAAACTGCTGCGCCAACGCAGTTGGAGCCAATAATTTGTATTGGCCTTCCCTCCTGGCCGCATACCCGTGGGAAACGAGCCAATTGGTAATAAAATTGACCCACCCGAACGAGACTCCCGTCTGCTCGTGCACGCTCCACTGCTTAAACTCCCTATGCTCAAGCACGAACTTTATTACCTTATATGCCCTCGGGCTAATCAAACGAAGCATACGACCACTATCAGTATCTACTGATAATATTAGTTAACTCCGATATTTAAGCCTTGTCCCGCAGCCGCCGGGCCCCTTTTTTCCATTCTTTCGGGTTGCGCCGGGCCTTGCTTTTCACGCCCGGCCAAAACCACTTTCTTGCACATCCATAAATACTCGCCAAGCCAACTGTCTTCGATTACTCATGAAGCAAAGCCGCGACCAGAAGCGCGCAAAGCAACTGAAGGAAAAGCAGCAGCGCCAGCAGGCGCAAGGCCAGAAGCTTGAGGAAAAGCGGTTTGAACAGCTCAGAACCAAGTTGCCAAAATTTGACTCAATAAAAGTGCTTTCACTGGGCGAGGGAAGTGAATCGGGTTTCGCCCATCGCCTTGCTCAGAGGTATCTAGAGCACGAAACTCCCAGCAGAATAGTCTCCATCGACTTGCAGCCAATAACTTATTCCCCCCCAGTAACCTTACGCACGTAGTTGCCGATGCAATTGACTTTCTCAAGGCAACGCCCGACAACTCCGTTGGGCAAGTGCGCGACCACTTTGCAGCCCACATGATAACTGCAGGTCACAAAAACGCCATGACCATTGCCCAAGACAGGCTCATTGAAGACCAGGCAGCTGCTGGAAACAAGTTTTATCAAGAAATGCATAACCAAAGGGTAAGGGAAAAAACAGCGCGCTCTAAGTTATACGTTTCCCAAATCAAGCGCGTGCTAAAGCCGGGAGGCAGGATTGTTTTGGCAAACGACACCCGCATCGGCAGGCAATTTGCCGACATTCTCAAGTCGCAGGGCTTCAAGATAAGCGGGTTGCACACCTTGGACAGGCACACTAGCAAGTTTGGGTTAGCAGGCACCCATATATGGCTTAGGCCAGAAGAAAAGCTGCAAGTAGTGATAGCAACCAAGCCAAGGTAGCTTCATTTTCCCGCAAGAAAACCGTTTTAACCCTGCTTGTTATCTATTACTTAGTGGTAACATGGAAACAAAGCTAGCGATCTCCCTTATGCTTGCAATAATTCTAGTTCTTCCAGTGGCAATAGCCCAAGGCGCTTACGCCTCCAATTCCATTGCTCTAAACCAGCGCCAGGCAAGCAACTACTACTCTGCAGGCCAGGGAGTGCAATTCCAGTACTACCAGCCGCAGTACGGGCAGCAAACGGTGTTGGTTGTAAGCGGCGACGCACAAAGGATTTACCGAAACTCCAACTACCAGTATGGCTATTGGCAGCCAACCCCTTATCCCACACCTTTCCCGACGCCCGCCCCAACTGCAACGCCTGCTCTCCAGCCAACTTCCACTCCAAAACCAAAGTGTGTTGATGGCACTCCAATGGGCGAGTGTTCAGTCAACAAGCCTAATTTCTGCAACGCAAACCGGCTGTTAGTGGCGCGCGCTAGCGCGTGCGGCTGCCCTTCGGGTAACACTAGGTCGGGCGAGCAGTGCATTGCACCAAGCCCCACTCCTTCCCCGACTCCCTTCTTTAGGCCGACGCCAACTCCCTTCATCACGCCTACTCCCACTGCCTTCCCCATTCCAACGCTGGCACCCGCTCCAGAGCCTGACCGCGTGTCGCGGCTGTTCTACTTCCAGGTTTCAACTGCCGGTGGCTTCCAGCAGAGGTATTTTGCCGCCCAGAAAGGCGACGTCATCAACTTCCGTTTGAGCACCGACAACACCAGCCTTGGCCACTCGCTCACCATCAAGGAATATGGCATAAACTTCCTGATTTCGAGCACTAACATAAGCGAGCCAAACAACGTTCTCTTCTTTTTGAACAAGTCTGGTACTTTCAGCGTAACCTGCGGGTACTGCAACCCACTCAACTACCCCAACGGCTTGGCCAACTTCATTGGCACGCTGCAGGTAAACTAGCCTTAAAGAAAAATACTCTTATTTTGAAGGCGCGCGTTAAAAAAAAGTAAATTAAGAATAGACTAGCGCACGCGAACTTTTTTTCCAAAATACTTCGCGTGCTGCTTGCTCCAGACATCGTTGGGAGTTCGTTTTAGCCAATTGGCATACTGCTTTACGAACTCAAGGCGCTGCTGCCGGTTTTGCTCAATTTCCTTCTCGAGCTCCTTGAAGTCAATTTTTGGGAGTTTTTTCATAGCCAACCACTTTGTTTTAATCGAGTTTTGAAACCCGGTCTTGCACGCCGAGCCTGACTACGAACGCGCTGAATAATTCTTTGTCCAAGTGGCTCTTAAACACTTGCCACAAATGGGCCGCGTCCTCAAAGTCCTTGTCGGAGCCCAGGTAGAGCTTGCCCGCCGCCGGAGCCGACTCTCGCGCCCACCACGGCGCCTTCAACGCCTACTCCCGCCCCGAGTTCTTCGGCAGGCCAGCCCATTACAGTGCCAGTGCCTGGCAAGCCGTTGGAACAACCGGTCGTGGTAACGCCTGAAACGGTGAAGGAGTTCTCTGCGGTAGTAAATCAGGAGAAGACTGTGGAGAAGACGCTTGTGGTGAGGAACTCGGAGTCCAAGCCGCTTGACTTGATTGTTGCAGTGGAAGGCAACGCGCGGGAGCTCGTGACGTTCCATACGACTACTTTCAGGGTGGAGCCGGGGCAGGAGGCGAAAGTTGACTTGAGGCTTTACGCGCGGCCGGGCACTCCGCCAGGGGAATACACTGCGTTCTTCGTGGTGAGGACGATGTCAGGCGAAGTGGTGCAGAGGGTGCCGGTCAAAATCACTGTTTTGGTGAAAGGCGAGAGGCTCATGGACACCGCAATTTCCAAGTACCCGCGCGCTGCAATGCCCGGCGAAGAAATCCTGGTTGGCCTGAACCTAGTGAACGTGGGGGACAATAGCAAGTTCGACGCGACCCTCACTTACGCGCTGGAAAGCCCTGGGGGCAAGGCAACGCGGATTTACTCCGAAACCGTCTCGCTTTCAGACCGCCTTTACTACGAGAGGAAAATCACTTTGCCTGAAGGCCTCGCGCCCGGCGAGTACAGGCTGCAAGTGAGCGCAGAGTACTTCGACGAGTCGACCAACCAGTGGAGGAAAGCGCCTTCCAGCGCGCTGCTGGAAATACTGCCTCCAAAGGAGGTTGCCGTGCCCAACAATGCCTGGCAGGGAGTGGCGCTGCTGGCTGCAATGGCGTTGTTCATAGTGGCCTATGAGTACTATCGCTTCAGGAAAGGCGGGCGAGGCGGCCTAAAAGAATTCGCGTCCCAAGCCTACCAAAGCATTTGGCGCTCCAAGCCGAAAAAAGCGGAAAAACTGTAAACTCTACGGCAACGAAAAACCGCCGCTCGCAAAAAATGCTGGAATTGGCAGAGAGAAGGGGTTTCGCACTTTTTACGTTAATCGGGCTTTGCATCTCTTTTCGAGCCGTGTTTGGCATATGCCAAAAATATAGAATTAACACCTTAATCTTATAGTTGTCAAACTTATACAAAGGTATTTATTGGGTTTGGTGCTTAGAATACTATGGCAATTTTAGTGGGAGAAAAGCGGTTTCGCGTCCCGAATAAGGTATTGCAGCTAGTCGAAGCCAGGAAAAACGGCCCCACCTTATTTTCGGTCAGCTCCTTGGCCGCCGAACTAGGAGTTTCAAAGATTGCGGCCGCTAATTACTTGAGTAGGTTGAATCGCTTGGGTGCAGTTGAGCGGGTAAGCAAGGGATTTTACTCGGCTGGCGCGCGATTTGAGCCCTTGCCCCTTGCTTTTGACAAGAAAGAAGCGCGGGTAAGGCATTTAATCAAGAAAGCCATGCCTTTCGCGCGGTTCGTCGTGTGGAGCACCCGGCGCCTTAGCGCTTTTTACCACAACGTGCCCCGAAGGTATTTTTATTTCGTGGAAACCGAGCCGGAAACTGCAGAAGGCATTGCGGAACTTCTTAGGGAAAATAACTTCCCGTCAGTCGTATTAGGCAACAGGGTTGCTGGGGAGACTGCAAGGGAACTGGTGCTGGAACCCGTGTTTGTCTTGAAGACCAGAAGCTTCTTGGGGGTTAATGGCGGGAAGGGACGGCAGGAAGCATCCTTGGAACGCATTCTTGTCGAGCTATACTTCTTGTTTTCGCGCAACAAGCTGGGCTATTCCCTAGAGGAACTTGGAAGAATTTTTTACAACATTTCAGGCAGGGTGAACCTCCGGTTTTCTCTGGTAGTAAACCTTGCGCGAAGGAAGAAAATAGAAAAAGAGTGGAGAAGCATTCTTTGGAGAGCCGGGCAATTGGATAGCTCGCTCAAGGTTCCACAGAAATACGCTGTCAACGAAAACCTCAGCGATTTTCAGGAACGCAACGTACAAAAATTTATTGTCGACAGTACTGAGTAGTTGATGCAATGGCTATTTACCTCTTCCAGCCAAGAGAGTCGCGCGAGACCGCAGTCAAAGCACTAGAGTTCGCAGCAAAAGCCATTGAGGATTACGTTGAGCAGGCGGTTGAAAAAGCCGGCCGCGAACACAAGGAAATCATCTCAAGAACTCCTCTCGCGTGGCGCAAAGAAATCGAACGCCTGCGCGGCAAGCTGGACCACGCTTTCGGCCACACGGACCACGCAGAACTGGACGAAAAGGAACTAAGCATAATCCGCAGTTCCCTTGAAATCTACCGCCTTGACTTAAGCCGCAAGGCTGTCGGCGTTAAAGAACTAACGCCAGTGCTGGAACAAGTCAACAAAAAAATCGTGCTTGCCGAGTGGGCGAAAGGTGACGGCACGCTGTTCATGAAGTATTATCTGGCACGCCTTCGGGAAACAGGTTCGGGTGTGAGCCCTGCATTGGACCACCTTGCCACACTCGAAGTTTTCGGCCCGGAACTCAAGAAGAAAATCAAGGACAAGCAGGGCATGGATGCCAGGCTTATCGACAAGGCCATTGGCGCGCTTGAAGTGGTGGCCAGGCTTTACTCTTGGAACTTGAATGCCACGTTCAAGGGCGGCACCGCCGCTCAACTGCTTTTACCGCAAGGCCTGCAGAGGCTCAGCACAGACATTGACATTGCAACCAACGCGGGCGAGGATTACGTTGAAAACGCTTTGGATGCCTTGTCCTTGGCAGAAGGTTTTCAATACAAGAAATGGCGGGTCAATCCGGATAAGCAGAAGCGCTTCTTTGCAAGATACGGAATAACATCCCTCTACAGCCCAACGAAAGAAGCCTTCTTCCTTGACGTCGTATTCAAGGACTTGCAGTACGAGAAGCAAAGAACGCAACTCAAGACATTCTACTACGACACCAAAGAACCAGTTTTCGCACTCACGCCTACCCTAAATTCAATGCTCGGCGACAAGCTCACTACAATGGGTCCCGAAACGATAGGCCGCCCGTTCGAGAAAGACCCGCTAAAGCCGGCCAAGCACTTGTACGACATCAATGCCTTGGCGGACTACGCGACAAGCACTCAAGAAATTTACGAAACGTATCGCCAGACCTTCTTGTACCAAAAAGAAATCCGTTCTCTGGAGGGGCTGTCCTTCCAGCAAGCGCTTGACGACCTGCTTTACGCCGCAAAAATATATTCACTCGCGCAAACCATTCCAAAAAGCGTTGCCGACAAGAAAATGCTCGAAGACGCCAAGCAAGCAGTCCAAGGGCTAAATTCACTGGCCGAATTCGTTTCAAAACAAAACCGCGAAATGAGCTTGAGGATAATGGCGCGGGAAGCAAGCGGCAAAATGGCTTTGCTCGAAAAACTATTGGAAATGCATTTAATGAAGGAAGCCAAGGCCGAAGAGCTGAACTCGATACTCAAGTGCATTCCACTGGTAAAGAAAAACCAAGCCGACGGCAAACTTATCGAGCAAGTAAAAAAGGGCTTTGAAAAAATTGACGCCAAAAAACGCCTGCACATCCACCCTACTGAAATGGTGAAGGCCGCTCCCGCCGCACTGATTTACTGGTATGGGCACTATTATCCCTTTGAGTTCAAACAAGCCCTTACGGCGTAGAAGCGTCACGGGCCCCCCAGCCAGAACACGCCCGGGGCGTACAACCCAAGATACGGATAAATTCCAGTGATTCAAATGACCTTACCAACAGAAAAACTGCCACGGTATGAGAAAGGCGCGCAGCACTTGAGAATGGATTGTGGAGGCCCCACTGTTTTTTCTGCAGTTATTCGTGTTGGCTCCCGCCGCCCAAAAGCCATTTGGCGCAGGACTTTCCCAGCCAGGAATTGATGCCCTCGAAAACTCCCGCTTGCTTTTGCGTAAATTAAGCAAGCATGGGAACCGGATGTTTTCGCGGCTTCTTCCGGAAATAGAAAAAGGCGCGTACCTACAAGTACGCGTTGATAAAGGAAAAGACGTTGATTTGGAGCTCAAGTGCCCACTCCAGAAGAAGTTAATGGCCTCCTCCGCAACCTAAAGGCTGCCCCTCTTGGGTGCCCGGCAGGCCGCCTTCGCTGTGGTGGCTCGGTCAGCTCACCGGTTGAAAACGATTTTGCTGCCCGCGAAACTCAAATTCCCATGCGCAAATAAGGCGGGATTGCAATAAAAAACCGCCGCGTTCGCGTAAAATACGGGGCAAGCGCGACCAAACCAATTTCTTAAATACTTGCCTTTCGTAATTACTGCAGGTGGTTTGGGATGGTTTTAGAACTCGCAATTCTTGCAGTAGTGGGCTTAGTGGTATTGGCGGTTGTCTTCATTTACAACAATTTGGTTACGCTGCGCAACAGGATTGACAACTCGTGGTCGCAAATCGACGTCCAGCTGCGCAGGCGGTATGATTTGATTCCCAACCTAGTTGAAACGGTGAAAGGCTATGCAAAGCACGAGAAAGACGTCTTTGAAAACGTTTCAAGGGCGCGCAGCGCAATGATGGGCGCTTCCAGCGTAAAGGACAAGGCTGCAGCAAACAACATGCTCACAGGCGCGTTAAAGAGCTTGTTTGCAGTTGCTGAGGCGTACCCGCAGCTGCGCGCAAGCGAGAACTTCGTGCAGCTCCAGGAAGAACTTTCGGGCACGGAAAGCAAAATCGCGTTTGCCCGCCAGTTTTACAACGACAGCGTGATGGCGTTCAACACCAGCATACAGACCTTCCCGTCAAACCTGCTTGCAAACACGTTCGGATTTACCTCGCGCGAGTACTTTGAGGCAGGAAGCGGCCAGGCAAGGCAGCCGGTTAAAGTGAGCTTCTGAAGGCAATAAGGCTTTTAAAAGAATTAAAAGATAGTTATTTAGGAATCAAGCTTATTTCGGGTAAAAGAGCTTCAAATTGTCTTTTATACTTGGATTTTGTAACTGCTCTTGGAGGTCATGCACTTGGTTAAATTTTCTGCAAAAGTTACCGGAGTCGGACCCGCCAACAGGTCCGATGGCTCATTGGCGGTAGCATTAACTTTGGGAGTGCCAGTGATTAGTTGCAAAGATACTTCAAAGTCCGATGGCGATAAAAATGTCTTTCACATCAAGCTTCCAGGCCAGCAAAACCCAGTACAGGAAAACCGTTTAGTGCTGTTCCTTGCCCAGGAAGAATGGGACGCCTTGGAATGCAAGCCCGTATACGGGGAAGGTTTCGTCTTTGAATCAACAAAAGACGGATTTAAGATAAGCAGGGAAAAGGTAAGATGAATGGACTGCCTCGACATACGCTATAAAATAATTAAGGATGAAAAACTCTGGTTTTCCGAGTGCCTGGACTATCCCGTTTTTACCCAGGGGAAAACCAGGGGAGAAGCCCTGGAAAACCTGAAGGAAGCCTTCATTCTTTATGCCGAAGACCCCGATTCCCAAGAACGATACCATGAACTCAAACGCCTGGCTGCCATACCGGCAGAAACTCAACTGCAAAGAGTCATGCTCTCCATTCCATTGAGCTTACCTGAAATCCTCCGTACTTATGAGCCGCTTGCCGATTTTGTCAGGAAAGGAACTGGTCAAAATCCTTTGTAAGAAATTCGGGTTTGTCGAAAACCGCTTTAACGGCGACCACCTTATTCTAAAAGGAACTATAAAAGGCGTGGCAAAAACCATTCCAGTTCCATTGCATCCTGAAATAGGCAGAAAGCTTTTCAGCAGAATACTGAAAGAAGCGGAGATAACCAGAGATGAATTCGAAAAAGCGCTCTAACCTTCGGGAAGCCGCACAAAACATTTTAGGAATTCTTACAAAGCTTCTAGTAGCATAAGTTGCGTAATCAGAGGTATTTTGGATGCAAGAACGAAGGAACTTGTACGACGAGATTTCAGGCAACAAGGCCAAAAGCATCCTCCTAGTGGTATTTTTCGTGCTAATCGTCATTGCGTTGGGCTGGGTGTTTGGCAGGCTCACCGGCTACGGCAACGGGGGGCTTGCTCTGGCGGCAGTTGTTTCGATCCTCATGTCGGGCGTTTCGTGGTTTTACAGCGACAAGATAGTCCTTTCTCTAAGTAGGGCTCGGCCAGTTGAAAAAAAAGAGTTTCCCTACTTGTACAACACTGTCGAGGGGCTTGCCATTGCGGCGGGAATACCAATGCCTAAAGTGTACGTGATTGACGACGGCGCGCTAAACGCTTTTGCAACAGGAAGGGACCCAAGCCACGCCTCGATTGCGGTTACAACCGGCTTGCTGCAGAAAATGGATAGGCAGGAGCTCGAAGGCGTGCTTGCCCACGAGCTTTCGCACGTGAAAAACTACGACATCCGCTACATGGCAATGGTTGCAGTGCTCGTGGGCATTATCGCTTTGCTTTCGGATTGGACTATAAGGAGCTTTTTATGAGGGGGCGGGAGGGACCGCGACAGGGAGGGCGGCAGGGGAGGCGGCGCGCTTATAGTAATCGGCCTGCTTTTTGCAGTTCTCGCCCCGATTATTGCTCAGTTGGTGCAGTTGTCTGTTTCGCGCAAGAGGGAGTTTTTGGCAGACGCTGACGGCGCGTTGTTGTCTCGCAACCCCCAGGGCCTGGCTTCTGCCCTCAAAAAGATTGCCGGGGACGGAAAGCAGCTTTCAAGCGCTAGCAACGCAACCGCGCACTTGTACTTCTCTAATCCTTTCAGGGAGAAAAACTGGCTTTCCAGCTTGTTTTCAACCCACCCGCCAATTGAGGAGCGCATAAAGCGCCTGGAAGCGGCTGCATAAAACGCCTTGCAGGGAAGTGCCTAAATTGCTTTTCGGCGCGGTTAGCGAAAATCATTAAATAGCCGCGCTGCCCAATTTCTTGCAGGTGGGTTTTAGTCAATGAAGCATCCAATCCTGCACTTTCTCTTAATTTTGGCCGCGCTCTCTCTGCTGGCTAACTTTTCGCACGCGCAGACCGGCACGCCCACTCCAACTGCTTCGCCCGGAACAGGCGATGCCGCGCCGCGAGTTTCCCTGCACTACCCCGTCACGGCAAGCAACAGCAGCAACAACACCGTGGTATTTTCGTGCAATGCAACGGACGACCAAAAGCTTGACAACGTCACGCTTTACTTCAATTACACTGCCTGGCACGCAAACTCCACCAACTCAACTCCCGCAAACAACACTTTCCACAACTACACGCTAACCCTGCCCGATGGGAATTACGCGTGGAACTGCAGGGCAGTTGACAACGGCACAAACGCCTCTTTCGCTTCATCCAACTTCACTTTCATGCTCGACTCTGGCGTGCCTACTTTCTCCAACAACCAGACTAACAGCACAGTAAACGGCTCTGCAGTGCTTTTCTCGCTTTATTGGGCAGATGGGCTTTCAGGGCTCTCACGCTATATTTTCAGCTTCGACAACGGGAGCGCAACTTACACAAACGATTCTGCAGTAGCGTTTAGCGGAGGGAGCAACACTTCCAATGTGACAAAGTACGTCAACCAAACAAACGGCACGACTATTCACTGGAGGGTTTACGCCTGGGACACTGCAGGCAACTCCAACGCGTCGCAAACCTATTCGTTTACTACAAACTACACTTCCAGCACTGACGCGCAGGCACCGCAGTATTCCGGCAACCAGACTAACAGCACGCTAAACGGCTCGGCCATACTCTTTTCGCTTTACTGGACTGACAACACTGCCCTTTCAAACTATACTTTCAGCTTCGACAACGGAACAGGCACTTTCACAAACGACTCTTCAGTTCCGTTTAGCGGCACAACCAACACTTCAAACGCGACAAAATACGCCAACCAATCAAACGGAACTACGATAAGGTGGATTGTCTACGCCTGGGATTCCACAGGCAACATGAACGTTTCGCAAACCTACTCGTTTACCACCAATTCCAACAGCAGCGACGTGCAAGCGCCGCAATACTCCAGCAACCAGACTAATTCAACTATCGCCGGCCAGGCAGTGCTTTTCAGCCTGTACTGGACTGACAACATCGCACTTTCAAGCTACGTTTTCAGCTTCGACAACGGAACAGGCACTTTCACAAACGACTCGCTTGCAACTTTTTCTGGCACCACTAACGCTTCCAACGTGACAAAAGTTGTAAACTCCACAACGGGTTCGGCAATAAGGTGGATGGTATGGGCAAATGACTCTTCCGGCAACGCAAACTCTTCGCCGATTTACTCTTTCACTTCAACTACCGCATCGGCAACAAACACTGCGCCGTACTTGGTTTCAGGGCCCACAATTTCTCCCGACCCTGCCGACAACTCCACTGCGCTAAGCTGCGCCGCTAAATTTGCAGACACCACAAACTCTTCCCTCACCTACGTTTTCACTTGGTATAAGAGCAACGCCCAAAACACCACCCTCGACTCAAACAAGACGTCAGTTTCAAACAACACCGAGTCTACCGCAAGCGGCGCAGTGCCTATCGCGCTCCTCGCGGTTGGAAGCACTTGGATTTGCGGCGTGCGAGGCTTTGACGGCTCGCTTTACTCAAGCTGGTCCAACTCGACTCCCGTTGAAATACTCTCGACAACTGCGGGGCTAGTCAACCGCGTGACTGCAAGCTGCCCCTCCACTCTTACAAACCAGGCGGGCACGGTAATCGTCTCCTACTACAAGCTGAGCAAGCTAACCTGCACCGGGATTACGGTCACCGCAAAAAACTCGGCTGGAACTGACGTTACAAGCGCATCCATTGGGGCCCAAAACTGCCTTTCAAACGGCAAGGCAACCTACTCCGCCAACTTCTCAACAACAGGGACTTACACGATAACTGCAAGCGCGGGCAGCTCTGCTTCCACTTGCACAATAGAATTCAAGTCCCTCTCGCTGCTCCCAACGCACGTGCCAGACTTCCCGCCCTTGCTCGCTCCAGTAATCGCAGTGCTGGCACTGCTTGTTGCACGCGCAAGCAAGAAAAACCAGCCCGCCTAAACTACTTTCATGAAAAAGACAAAGCCCGCCCAAAACCCTTTCGAGCAAGTTGCAAGCGAGTGGCGAGAGTACCGGCCCAACCCCTCAAGCGAACTAGTTTTCTTCCTTCCACTGACGCCTAAAGGCGCAGTAGTTCTTGACGCGGGATGCGCGCACGGAAGAAACCACGCAAAACTACTCGAAAAAGCATCCGTCCTCTACGGAATCGACCTCTCGCCAAAACTTATATCATACGCAAAGCAAAACGCCAAAGCAAAACACCTCGAAGAAAAAACTGAATTCTTTACCGGCAGCATAACCGACTTGCCTTTGCCCGACTCAAGCATCGACTGCGTGTACTGCCTTGCGGTATACCACCACCTCAAAAGTGCACGGGAGAGGAAAAAGGCGTTAAAGGAATTTGCGCGCGTGCTAAAAAAAGGCGGGCGCGTTTTCCTCTCAGTTTGGAACCGCTACCAAAAAAGATTTGAAAAACTCGGTGCAAAAAACAGCGCAATGGTGCCGTGGACAACAAAGCAAGGAAAGGTAGTGCAGCGGTACTACCACTTTTTCCAAAAAGAGGAGCTGCAGGAGCTTGCAGACAAGTGCGGCTTTAAGGTTGAGAAAATGTTTTTTGAAAAAGGCGGCCGTACGCACTCCAAGGAAGGTGCCGCAAACTCGTGCGCAGTGTTGCGCAAGATATAATGTATATTATTTTAGACAATCGTAAACTTTATTAATATACAACCGTATACTATTCGTATGCAATTCGGGAACTTTGCGGAAACGCTCTTGGGCTCTACAGTCAAGGTCAAGCTTCTGCGCCACTTTCTTAGCGAGCAAGCCATCGGCTCTGAACGTGAAATAGCAAAAAGAATTCGAGTTTCCCACGGCTCAGTAAACGGGACACTGCAAGAATTTAGTGAAATGAATTTGATCAAATGTATCCGAGCAGGCAATGTAAAGATTTGGCAGCTTAACAAAGAGAGTTACGCTTACTCCAAGCTTAACGCTTTGGGTACTGCATTGGATGCAGAACCTCTCAAGGATCTATTGAATTTTATCCGCTCAACCCTAGAACCACACGACCTAGTAATGCAAGTAGTCCTTTTTGGCTCAATAGCACACAGCCGCGAAGCGCCCGACAGCGACATTGACCTGTACATACTCATATTGAACAAAGGAACTAGGCGAAAAATCCAGCCAGACCTTGACAAACTCAATTACGAATGCCTAAAGAAGTACGGGAACAACTTGTCAACCCACATACTTACGCCCTCCGATCGAGAGAACCCGAAAAACGAAAAGTTTCTTGAAAACATTGCAAAAGGAATTGTCATAATTAACCGTCTAGGTGGCAAGAAATGATTAAAACACGAAAAGTTAGCAAAAGCGAAGCGTTGAATTACATTCAAAGAGCGGAGGAGTGCAAAGCAGCAACGCAATTTTCGCTTGATCAAGGCAACTGGAATTCCTGTCTCACTACCGCAATCCAATGCGCAATATCATCGGCAGACGCAGTATGCGTTTACCAGCTTGGAGAACGCAGTGCAAGCGACAACCACGCAGACGCCGGACGCTTGCTCATTCAAATTGACCCAAATAACGAAGAAATCAAAATGGCCGTAAAGCACTTGTCTCATTTGATAAATCTCAAGACAGATGCGCAATACGGCGAAAAACTTTTTTCAAAAAATGAGGCCGAACAGGCTGCAAAGCACGCCGAACGACTCTTAAGCTATGCAAAAAGCGTTATCAAGGCCTAAAAGAAGAATTTAGCCAATGAACTCAAAGCGCGGCCTTTCAACGCCGTCAACTACAACTTTTTCCTGGAAGCTTTTTTTCGCGCGCGCCCACAGGCTTCCTTTTGGAAAGTCGGGTGCGTCGTAGAGTGAGCGGTAGATTACAAACTCCTGCAAGTCGGCTTCGTTGCGCGCAACGCCAATAACGTCGTACTGCCCGCCCTTGTAGTGGCGGTATTTGCCTGGCTTTATTTCGTCCATGAAATCAACTCTTTGCAAACTAAATGCAGCACACCTGAGCTTAAGGGTAGAGCCGTTTTTTGTCGCGCGGGAAGTAAGCTGCCTCGCGAACGTTGTCCAAGCCAAGTATCTTGCTTGTTATTCGCTCCAAGCCAATTGCCTGCCCGCCGTGGGGAGGCATCCCAAACTTGAATATCTCGAAGTAGAATTCGAAGTCTTCAGGCCGGTAGCCCTTCTTCTCGAACGCGGCTTTGAGCGCGCCGTGGTTGTGGATGCGCTGGCCGCCAGTGACAATTTCAAGGCCTTTATAGAGCAAGTCGTAGCCGCGCGTGTACTTGGGGTCTTTCTCGTAAGGCATGGTGTACGCTGGCCTTTTGTCTGCAGGGTAGTTGTCGACAAACACAAAGTCGCTTCCGTGCTTCTCTTTAGCCCACGCGCACAACGCGCCCTCATCTTCCCGGCCAAGGTCAGCCATAGGATCTTCAAACTTTCCACCCATTGACTCAATTGTCTTTTGAACGTCCCAGTAGTGCACAACGGGTATCGGCAGCTTTGGCGCTGCAAAATCCTTTACGCCCATAATTTCAAGGTCGGATTGGTTGTTTTTCACCACTCGCTCAAACATTGCGTGTATTGCACTTTCCGTCATCCTCATTACGTCGGTTTCGTCTTTTACAAAGCCCATTTCAAAGTCGAGTGAAACGTATTCGTTCAAGTGGAAGGGCGTGTCGTGCTCCTCTGCCCTAAACACGGGCGCTAGCTCGAACACTCTCTCAAAACCAGCTCCCACCAGCATTTGCTTGTAGAACTGCGGCGACTGGGCAAGGAAGGCCTCCCTTCCAAAGTAGATTACTGGAAAGAGGTTGGCGCCGCCTTCAGTGCCGGTTGCAATAATCTTAGGCGTATGTATTTCAGTGAAGCCCTGTTCCACCAAGTACTCGCGGAAGGCCTGGCAAAGCGAGTTTTGCACCCTGAAAACGGCTTGCTGCTTTTCGCCGCGCAAGTCGAGCGCGCGGTGGTCAAACCTCGTCTCGAAAGAAGTCTTTGTTTTACCTGCAATGTCAACCGGCAGCGGAGAGGCCGAGGGGGATAGCACTTCTATTTCGCTTACTTCCAGTTCAGCGCCGTTTTTGACTTTCTCGTTCTTCTTTGCAGTGCCTTTGAGCGTAATCACGTTTTCCAAGCCGAGCTTTTTTGCCTGCTCAACTAGCTTTGGCTCTTTGACAACCGCCTGCAAAATGCCTTTGCGGTCTGCAACCAGCAGAAAAATTAGCTTGTTGAGGTCTCGCACGCCGCGCAGCCAGCCCGCGCACTCCACTTGCTTGCCGTCGTGCGCTATAAGTTCAGTTGAAAGCACTCGCATTGAAACCAATTCTCCAATAAATGATTATTCCTGTAAACTCCTTAAAATAAGGGTTTTGGCAAGTAAGTTAGTGCTAAACAAGGCTTAAAATATTGCTGGAAGGCACTTAGGATTGGGTAAAACAAATGAGGATCCGTTTCAATGTAGCCTCTCCAAGGGAATGGAGAAAAACCAATCGTGCGCTTTTGAAACTGGCTAATCAAGGAAAATTGCTTAATCCAAGGATCAGGCAACCAGAGTTCGTTGCACAACATTACTTGGCAGACAAGGCAAGCGGCCTTTATTTCAGGGGCGAAAATGCCTTGCTTGCAAAAGCATTCGAAAGATACAAGAAAGGCCAGTTGAAGTATTCTGATTTGCTACCCCTAACTTTGAAAATAATGCGGCAAAAACGCCATCCAAACTCTGCACCTACCGTGCAGTATGTTATGCGCACATTGGCCAAACTTGCCAAGAGAAGCATTGCAGTTTCAAAAAAGGTTGGCAGAGCGCGGGGGGCAGAACTTGGAGGGGAGTGGGCATATAGTCACCACGCTGCTGGCTCAGCCGCCGAACACATACTGGGCTTGAAAATGAATTATGACCGGTGGGCCAAAAAGAAATTTGGAATTGAACAAGTATGAAACTCCACCCCGAAGTACGAATAGGTCACGCGCACCTTACGGTAGGTGACTTGGAGAGAGCGCTCAAGTTCTACCGCGACATTCTGGGCTTTGAAGTTACCACAAAGTACGGCGATTCTGCCGTGTTCCTTTCCGCCGGAGGCTATCACCACCACATTGGTTTGAACACTTGGTCGGGCAAAGGCGCAAAGCCGGCGCCGAAAGGCCATACTGGCTTGTACCACTTTGCCATCCTCTACCCTTCAAGAAAAGAGCTTGCAAGAGCGCTGAAGCATCTTTTGGACGCCAACTACCCTATTGACGGCGCTTCCGACCACGGCGTGTCGCAGGCAATTTACTTGCGCGACCCTGATGGAAACGGAGTGGAATTGTACTGGGACAGGCCAAAAAAGGAGTGGCCGCGCAATTCAAAAGGAGAGTTGGAGATGACTACTCTGCCGCTTGACTTGAATGCGTTGCTTGCGGAAATTAAAACGTGAAATGCGAGTGTTTAATGAATGCAGGCGAATGCCTTAGTTGCATGACAAACTGAAAGTGACTGAATAAAGGCGGCGCTAATGCAAGAAAACAAAAAAATGACTGTTGAAGCTGCCAACAGGCATATTCGCTTAGTATGGTCAGCAGTGAGGCAACAACTCAAAATGCGCGGACACACGCTAGACGCACAGATGATGAGCGAAGTGCACGGGCTGTTGCCAAGACTTGCCGAGATTCCAGAAGATGGGGTGGGCTATTACCTGAATGGAACTAAAATTACTCCTAAAGGACTGGGGAATGTGTTTGTCGTTGAACACCTTGTTGAAGCTCTGAAAAACAAAGAAAAGCTAACCCGGCCAGAAGAAAAACTAATCCGCCACGCATTTGGGGGAATATATCGCCCTGGCCATAGCCTACCAAAACGCGAATACCAGAACCGCATAACTGCATTAGAATCCCTAGACGCACGAGAAGAAAGAGGCAAGACTCTGTTCTCCGCGATATCTAAAGAAATTGACCTGCTTTTAGTAGAGCACCGAAAACCTATGAAGCACAATGGCGACATGTTCAAAGCCCCAATAAAAGAGCTTTGGAACGATTGCACCCTTGGAAGTTTCAAAGACATTGCGGAAGTCATTAAGCAAATCTACATAGATCCGGATAGAAAACACGAAACAAACTTTCTTTAATTTGGGAAAGTTAGCGATTATTGAACTCAAACACACAATGCTCGAAATACAGCTGAATTCAGTAATCATTAAAAGCTGGGCTTTCGTTAGCAGCATATGGGCAAAACTATTCTCTATGTCCTTGACGCCGAGCACTACTTGGAGGGCATAATACGCATTTTCAAGAAGGAAATCAAGGGCAGGCCAACCATCTACGTTTCCACCAACAAGCCGTATTCGCACTTGCAGGAATCCTTCAAGAAAGCCAAGGTGGCTACTGAAAAGATTTTTTTCATCGACTGCATTTCAAAGGAGGTCGGAGAGGGTGGAAAAGAGCCGGACAACGCGTTGTTCATTGACACGCCGCAGAACCTCACTGCAATGAGCATTGCAATAAGCGAGAGCGTCAAGCACTTGCAAGGCAACCCCACGCTGTTTTTCGACTCGCTCTCCACTCTGCTGCTTTACCACGACGCCAACGCAATAGGCAGGTTTTCCAACTTCCTGATCAACAAGATGCGCGTGAGCGGAGTTGACACAATCATTCTTGCTCTTGAATCCGACATGAACAAGGAAGTTCTCCGCAAGATAGAGACTATTGCAGACGAGGTGAAACGCTGAAATGTACAACATACTCGCTTTCCTGTCAATGGTTCAATCAGCAGCGCTGTTTGCAACCGCGTACTACTCTCATGCAATCTACAAACACGACCGGTTGACTAAAGTGTGGCTTGCCTTCACCGCAGGCGTGCTGCTTTTGGGGGTTGACAAGCTAGTTGAAAGCTTCCTGCTTCCAAGGCCGGACCAAACCGACCCGGCAGTGGTGGTAGTGCACATTCTTTTCACAATCGGCTACTTCCTGGTGCTTGGAGGCATTCGCTCAATGAAGATGAGCTTCGAGAACTTCGAGCACATTGAGAGAAAGACCGCCGACAAGGCAAGCGCCTTTGGCAAGAAAATTGGCAGGAAGCAAAAATGAGGCTTAAAATAGAACTGCGTCACAACAGTATTTAAGAGGTGGCCAAAAATGACCAAAGAATTCACGATAGTAATTGAGGAAGGAGAAGATGGCTACTTGATTTCAGAAGTTCTAGAACTGCCAGGCTGCCACACGCAGGCAAAGTCTCTTGACGAGTTGATGAAGCGCACCAAGGAAGCCATAAAAGTCTGTCTTGGAAGCGGGAACAAGGTTTTAAATTAACTTTGAGTAACAGGTTTAGTTCCTATGGCTCCACTTCAACAGCTAGAAAAATTTTGGCCCTATCTATTAGCTATTTATGATAATTCACAAGGATTCAAAGACGAACAAAAAGAAATACGCGGCGCGCTAAAATTACAAAAACTTACTTCTTATTACGAAGTTGCAGGCGTCCCTATCCCGATTCGTTTCGAGGTAATAGAAAGAGGACAAGTCGATAAAAACAGAGTATCGAATCTAGAACGAGCAATTCAATCCGGCCTAATGAAAACTGATTCTGATTTTTTTGAAAATCTAAGTGATCTGGATAGTGAGAAAACTAGACACAACTTTTATCTCACTTTTCAGGGAAGGCGGTATGTTCAAAATCAGATACTACCCGCATTGCAAGAGGGCGGATTTGAAAAAAAACTAGAGTGTGCACGTAAACTTGCCAGTGAGATTCGTTACAAAAACAGTAATGAGATTGAAGACTTCGTACATAAAAAATTTGCAACACATTACCCTAAACCATTCAATGATAGAAGAATTTCTGCAATTGAACAATTAAAAAATATACTAGGTAAAAATAGCCAGCCAAAAGATAGGCTAATTTTTATAGCGACCGGTTTAGCTGACTTTACAATTAGAGCTCTTGAGAATACATTTAATAAAACTGAGAAGCGAGGATCGGATAACTTCGGAAAATATGAAATCCTAGTTGATGCGGAAGAAATGATCAAATCAATTAAACAAGAAGATTACTCTCTCGCGATTCAGTATGGTGAAGCAATTGAAATCATAGCAGATAAATACAAAATACTACTCGCATACCAAAACCCTACTTTTGAATGGAGAGGATACCTAGCTGGAGATGAATACGAATGGCTGAGCAAGAATATAGAGCGCAACACACTAGTGTAATGACCTTCGATGCGAATATTTGTTTAGACCATGTGATAAATTTCGATGTTAAGATTCAAGGTCGGCCTCTAAAAAGAGATAGGACTGAATTAGTTAACCAATTTATTGGAAAAGCATTCAATAAAAAAGATTTCATAAAACTCGCATATTTTGCCAACATAAGATCAGAGACTGAAAGAAACCTTTTCAATGCTTTTACAAAACAAGGTGGGATCAGCAGTGGAAGGCTGAATTACCCTTTGTCAAAATTTTTATTGCAATCCGAAGAAAAATTAGACCAATTTTTTCAAAAACTCCACTTACTGCCCAACTGCACTATTCAAAATGAAATTCTAACGCTGAACCAATTCTTCAATAAATATGAAAAGATCGTAAGACAAAAAGGTTCCACGGCAGAAATTCCCGATGTAAATGACTGCGAACTTATTGTTGGCACGAGTAAACAGACGGAATCGAAAAAATTTATTGCCTCCGCAGATGGCTACCTGGGCAGTCTTTCCGCCGAAATTTCTCAACAATATGCCGTAAAGGTAATCAATTTCAACGATTCGACTGCAGTAACCTCATTTGATTTTACTGAAATCTAAATTTCAAAACAACAAACTTTCCGCTTCGTGAAATGCCCTTTCGGGCGTGTCGTTCACTTCAATCTCACTCCTTTCTTGTCGGCCATGAATTCGATAAACTCTTTCTTTCCATAAAAAACAATTGGCACTACTTTAGTGCCATACTCCTCATACGCGCCAAACACCAAACCGTTTGCGTTGAACCCTTTTTCAACCAGCAACGCAACGTCGACGTCGCTGGAGAGCTTTTCATCCCCCACGGCAACGCTTCCAAACAAGTATGCCTCCCTTATTTTCTTTTCCTTTGCCAACACGCCCTTTAGGACCCGTGCAGTGAACGCTTGGGGGCTCACGCTCAGCTTCAGCAACTCCAAAACAGAATCCAAATACGCTGACTTGTGAAGCCGCACCGTTACGCTTTTTCCAACCCGGCCGGTTTCCACCATGCCTGCCAGCTCCCATTTCTTTACCGACCGCCAAGCCGAAGCGAAAGGCACGCCGGATTCCCGCGCAAGCTCGCTTATGGTGAACAGCCGTTTAGGGTACTCCAGCAACGCTTCAAGAAGCTTGCGCGAGCCCGCGTATTTGATGAGTTGAATAGCATCCACGACAACCAACGCTCCAGAACTGAATAATATTATCCAAAAGTGAATAAAAAGCTTTGTGCCGATGAAAATGAGCTTCGATACCTTTGGGCACATTGAGAGAAAGACCGCCGACAAGGGAAGCGCGTTCGGCAAGAAAATCTGCAGGAAGAAATGATGTAACAATTAATCTGCAGAAGCATCTGCTGGGTTGTCCCATAGCTCCTTCATTTTTTCCTTCTGGATCTCGTGGAGGAACTTATCATATTGTCTTTTGCCTTTCAAGCTACTGAATAAGCCCCTCGGCAGAACGATAATCGCACCACATGCCTGCTCTGCCACTTTTTTGCCTTTCTTTTCTATTGCCATAAAATACTAAGTACGAAAAGAAGTTAAAATACGCTTGAATTGATTTGAACCCTAACCGAAAGCGTATAAAAAAGGTGCGCCAACTTTATTTGGTGAGCAAATGAAGTACCACGTCGTTTTGGAAGAGCAGGAGGAAGGCGGTTTTTTGGCTTGCATTCCAGAGCTGCCAGGCTGCCATACTGAAGGTGAAACACGCGAAGAAACGCTTCAAAACATTCACCAAGCCAAAGACGTGTACTTGGAAGTCATGCACGAAAAGAAGGGCCATCGCGCGCCCCACATCGAAGTACTGCCCCTTTCAGGCTGATTAAGTTGCCTAAACTTCCAGTCCTAAGCGGCCCGCGCTCAAAATTGCTTTAGAGCTAGGCTACGCAATTGAGCGCCAGAAATGAAGCCGCGTAATCAAGTCTAAAGGCGAAAAACTCCCCGTTATTCCAGTTCACGGGCAAGCACCCTTGAAGCGGGGGCTTACTCATCGAATTCTCAAAGAGGTAGGAATAGGCGGAGACGAGCTTGCAAGGCGTTAAAGTGCAGGGGAGGGGATTTGAACCCCCGAACCCCTAAGGGAACAGGCCCTGAACCTGTCGCATTTGACCAGGCTTTGCTACCCCTGCACAAAATGCAGCGTAAAACTAGTTTCGCTTTATTTGTTTTGCCTCAAGCTACCTAATTAAAGTTATTCGAGAGCCATATTTGTACAGTGATGAAACCGACCCAGTCCGAGCCGAAAGGCTGTGATGAACGAGGTAGCTTCTGATTTAAAGTTTACTAAAAAAAGAGGAATTTAGTATGGCTTTGCAAACGCGCGTTGAAATGCTTGCAAGTCACAAGCACTGGGTTTAAAGAACCGTATTTTAAATCGCGTTATTTATCTTGTTTAACGCCATGACTGAATTTGAGGTACGCCAGTGGAACGGGCTTTCAGCCGAGCAAAAGCAGGCTGCGCTCAAGCTATTTGACCTCATTGAGGGTGGAAAGAAAAAAGAGTTCGACCCAAAGCACCTTGAGCAAGGAAAGCTAATCAATTTTCCTTACACTGGTTTTGCGGTTCTCAGTGACGGGAAGCCTATTTCTTTTTTGACTGCCGGAGCGGGCAAGAGCCTTGCAATTCACTGCGTGGCATCTTCGGGTGAAAAAAGCGCAGAATTCCACCAGCTTTCCCTAAAGCAGCTTGGGAAAGGGCGCACGCCCGCAGAAGAGCTTCTGCTTACTGCGCTCCATTGGGGGGTAACGCACGGGTGCGAAACCCTCGCGTACACTAGACTGACGGATAAAGGCGGGCGCGCTCTTGCGTTGGCAGTAAAGAGGGGAGTTATCGACGCGGACAACCGAATTGTTGCAGAAAAACTACCTAAACTGCTCGAGTTTCACCGGTGAGTATATAATATTTTCCAGCTTTTGTTAGTGCGCACGCTTTCAAAAACAGTGGGTTTTTCAAGAAAGCATGCAGTTTTTCAATCATTTTCGACGGGTGGGGCTATTGATTCTAAGCAAGAGTGAAATAATGGAAGGGATAGAGAAACGAAGCCTTGCCAGCGAGTACATTGACTTGGGCAAGCAAATCCAGCCTTCCTCGCTGGACATGACTGTAGCAAAGCTCTACAGGATTACAAGCAAGGGCTCGATTGACTTTGACAACTCGCAGAGAGTGCTAAGCAAGACCGAGGAAGTTGCTTTCGACGCGGAAGGGTGGGCTGACTTGCCTGCCGGCGAGTACAAACTGCAGTTCAACGAAGTGCTCTCCCTGCCGCTCGACGTTGCGGCAATTACCATACTACGAAGTTCTGTGATGCGCTGCGGGTGCATGATGCACTCGGGCTTTTGGGACCCGGGATACACCGGCAGGGGGGAGAGCGTGCTGCTTGTCGGCTCGCAGGGATTGAGGATAAAGAAGAACGCCAAAATCGCGCAGGCGGTCTTCTACAGGCTTAGCACGCCCGCGGGCGAAGGCTACGCAGGAGTGCACCAGAACGAAGGCACTGAAAAAAAATAATTGTGATGATATGTCGGAGAGAATAGCGCTGGAAAGGCGCTTTACGGTAAGGAAGCACGAACTGCAGGCGGCTTTGAAACAAGCATTCAAGGATGAAACCCTGACGGTTTCTACGCACGACAAGAATTGGAAAGGCGAACCATTACTCAATTTGCGGATATTGGGCAAGGGAAACAATTACGTTGCAGAACTGCCGATATTTGAGCACGAAGGTGGGTTAAACCGCCCTAAAATGACTTTAGAACAGCACTTTATACTCTATGAAGCAACTCATAACGGATTTGAAGCAGAAAAAATGATTTCGGGCACAATAAAAGACGTGCACATCCGGCAATAACGGGCGAAGAAAATGGGTATCAAAAACCTTAGGAGAAACTATGTAGTGCCAAAGGTTGAACTGCAAAAGCGGTTGCAAAGTGAGTTTTCGGATAATACAATTTCAGTGGAAACAACGCACGACTCCCTCAATGACAACCATTTGTTGGTTGTGAGAAGCCTAAGCCCATTGCAGGAAATGCCAAGCAGGCCATTATGTGAAATAAAGATCGAAGAGCATCTCGGCGGCGGGGCAAAACCAGTAGTGAAGCTAGGCAAAAGGCTGTGGGCACGAACTGCGTGGCACCACGAAAAAGACGTTGCTGACACAATTGCAAATGCAATAATGGAACTTCACAGAGTTGAGTAAATGGCTGAAAACGAACTCGAACTAACAGAACAGGAGCGAACGCTTGTCGCGCCGTTTGTCACTAATTTGGACAAGAACATTTTCTGCCTCCGCAACCTACCAGAAGTAGTCAAGGGAGCGCTTTTTTCCCGCTACTCGCGCAGCCCCAAGGGCATTCGCAAGATACTTGTTGACGAGTTCATCAATGCGCCTGAAATGGGCTTTACTGAAATTGTCGGGGAGAAAGGCGGCGCCGACGAAATGGTTGCAATCCGCAAGGCAGAGGAGTTTTACGACAGGGTGCTTGTAGGGTACGGCGACGACTCTGTAGCCGAATTGGGCGGCGCGCACATTGCCTGCGAAGATGTTAGCATTATTGCAAGCAAGGTACTGGAAGACTCTCGAATTGGCCTCTCGCCTTTGGAGAAAAGCACTAGGTACGTTTATTTTGACGAGAAAAAAAACGGGCGTTACAGGTACTTGCTTGAGCCGAAAATAATGCAAAGCCCGTTTGCTTCACTGTATGTTGAAACTTGCGACTACTTGTTTGGAACTTACGCAAAACTCATTACTCCAATGACTAACTTTGTAACAGAGCGCTTCCCGCAAGCGGAAGGAGTGACTGACAGGGCGTACAAGAGCACTGTACGAGCAAAAGTATGCGACGTGCTGCGCGGCCTGCTGCCAGCTTCAACTCTCACCAACGTCGGCTTGTACGGCAACGGCAGGGCGTTTGAGGATCTCATCACTAAAATGTACGCAAGCGGGCTAGGGGAAATCAGCTCTATTGGCGGCGACATGCAGGAAGAGCTCTCCAAAGTAGTCCCTTCTTTTGTAAAGAGGGCAAACGACAAGTATGGAATGCAGCAGCAGGAGTACTGGAGGAAAAACCGCCAGGCTATAGCGGGCATTTCCAAGCAGTTGTTCCGAGGGCAGCAAAACGGCTTTGGCGGAAGGATGCAAGGCGTGGAGCTAGTGGAATATGAAACCGAGGAACACGCGCTCGATAGAATATGCAGGGCTATCCTATTTTCCCACGCAGTAATGCCAATGGGCAACTTGGGCAAGGCAATTGCAGGCTTGTCCAGGGCGGAAAAAGAGGCGGTTGTGAAGGCGTATGCAGGAGAGCGGCAGAACCGCAGGAACCGCCCAGGCAGGGCGTTTGAACACACGTTCTACACTTTTGACTTGGTTGGCAACTACGGAATGTTTAGGGATTTGCACAGGCACCGCGTTCTCACCCAAGAGAGGCAGACTCTCGGAGTGGGCCTAGGGTATGACACGCCTCCCGAAATCATCGAGGCGGGCTTTGGCAAGGAATTCTCCGATTGCATGCACGCCGCGCAAGACGCCTTCCAGCAGATTTCCTTCCACTACCCCCAAGAGGCGCAGTACATCGTGCCGATGGCCTACCGCACGCGCTGGTATTTCAAGCTCAACTTGCGCGAGGCATTCCATTTGATAGAATTGCGCACAATGCAGCAGGGCCACCGCGACTACAGGCAGATGTGCCAGCAAATGTACTACCAGATAAAGCGAGTGCACCCCTTGTTTGCCTCGCTGATGAAGTTTGTGGACTTGAAGGAATACCCGTTCCTCGAGCGGCTGGAAGCTGAGAAGAAAATCGACTTGAAAACGGCGCAGATGCAGGAAAAGTACGGGCAGAAATAAGCCGACTATTTTTTCTCGCGCCGTTTCTCCCTTAAAGCCGCCCTAATTTGCCTAAATTTCTCCAAATTTTCAGGCGAGAGAATTTCGTTGTAAGTTTTTATGCCTTCTTCGACAGGTTGGTCAAGCCATGCTACTCTTTTCTCTGGTATTTGGCCCCGCACTACCATATTTTTTGCGTGGTTGGGGTGCATGACTACTATGTCGCCTTTCTTGGCGTTGCGTAAAAGTAAAGCCCACCTTTTTTCACGCAAAGTCATGTTCCCATAATAGTGATGAAGCTTGGAATAATCCACCATGCTCAAAGCTGCAGCCTGTACAACTTGTTTGAGCTCCTCCCAGGAATCAGAGGACTCTAGTTCTCTCAGCATGGGAAAATTTTCCATGCGAGAGTATGCCTTCAATACCTTGCCGGAATCTAGTGGCACGACTTGCATTCCAGCTTGATGCGCGCGGCTTGCCAGCAGGGCGTAGTTTCTCGGTTTACGCGAACTTAGGGTTTTGCTCCAAGCCTTCTCTGTCATTTCAAAAAACAGCTTTCTGCCAGGCTTGACATACTTCAGAAATTTGGGAAGCACCTGAGCCTCTATTTCGGCATCTCGCCTATCAAAATGGCCGTGGTTTATTGCGACAACGGTAGCCGTGAATTTTTTAGGCGTTTTTTTACCAGGCTTCAACAAACTCACTCAACCCAATTTTTCCTGTATTACTCCTTTCTTTTTCTCAAGGAAGTCCTGTGCCTCCTGCATTACGCCTTTGTCGGTGTTGTAGGTAAGCTTTTGCATCGCCTGCCGGAAGGCAAGCCACTCAAAGCCCATGTGCTCAAAACTCAATTTAACTTCGGGCGGGTTTTTCAGCGAGCCGGTTGTTTTTGCAAGGAAGAAAAGCACTTTCTTGCTGATTGACTCGCCTGAGCCTTTCTTGAAAGAATACTCGATTTTTTCGTTAAAGCCCTTCAAAAACGAAATGTCGCTTTCCGAAAGGCTTGTTTCTTCGTTGAGCTCGCGCAAGGAAGCCTCAAGCTCGTCCTCGCCTGACTCCACGTGCCCTTTAGGCAGCGACCAATGGCCTGCCGCGTAGTGCAGCAAAAGGAATTTCCTGTTTTTTCCTCTCCCGTGGAAGATAACTATGCCAGCCGACTTTTCCTGCATCATACGCGCTTTAGGGCAGGTGGAAATAAAAACGCTTTGAGCAACAGAACCGCCCGCCCCCCCCGCAAGCGGCGCACGAAACCTTTTTCTTTCCAGCGCGCCAAAGCAAGTAATGAAACTTTGGCTGAAAACTCTCTTAGGATTGCGGCCGCACTTTTTTGCAGCCCTTGCAATGTTTCTTGCAATAGCATTTTTGGCAGAGCAGCCGGACAAAAATACGCGCGTGCTGCTGATTGCGCCTATAGCCGTGTTTTTCATATTCTACGCCGTGCTTTTTGCGCTCGAGTACGAGCACCTTTCGCAAAAAAAGCCAGTGAAGATAAAGCAAGGGAAAAGAAATGCGGGGAAACCTTCGAGGCGGCGGGCGGCCAACAAATAAGCTTATATTGGTGGGAACCTGAATTGAATTAAGAAAGTCTTTTGTTTCGTTCGTTGGTTTTGAAAAAAACCAATGGTATCAGATATGTCCTTGCTTAATCCACGCACCTCAATAGGCATCACTCTTTTTGTCCTCCTTGCTGCAATAGCCCTAGCCGAGAGCAGGGACGTACGCGTGCTTCTTTTGGCTCCTGCGGCAGTGCTTTTCACCTTCCACACTGCGTTGTATGGCTTGGAGTACGACAGTTGGGCGAGGAACTTCCGCAAGCAAGGCGGCTAAATTGGCGCTTGCGTTTTTGAAACCGGGTAGCAAACGATTTTATACGCCTCGCTCATAATAGTCTCTATCTGAAAGCTTGACGCTTTATCGTTTTCCCCCGCCGGGCATTCAAATCGGCGTGCGCAAGTTCTTTTCAAATTAGAAAGAGAGTGCTAGACCATGGAAGAATTCGCCCAGATTGCAGAGTTTTTGGACCAGCTGCTTGCCGACACTAGCGTGCCGCGCAACGTGCGCGCAGCGATAGCCAAGGCAAAGGACAAGCTTCAGGCAAAGGAGTCGCCGAACATGTGCATAAGCGGCGCAATCTACGCTCTCGACGAGGTAAGCAACGACATTAATTTGCCAATGCACGCGCGGACGATGATTTGGAACATGCTGAGCGAGCTGGAAGCGATGAAGGCAAGCGACCAGTAAGCGGCCAAAAAATTCAACTAATTTTAAGACATGCAATGCTGGTTTACACTTCAGGCAGCAGGTGCGAGCCTTCCTTTATTATGTTCAGGATTATGTGGCTGTTTGTTCTCTGCACGTTAGGGATTGCAAGGATTTTTTTCACCAGCCTTGAGAGGTCGCCGCGGGAACGGCAGCGGGCAACCACAAGCGAGTCGCTCTCGCCAGTGACGTCATACACTGCAACTACCCCATGCATGTGCGCAATCTTTTTCTGCACTTCAAGCAACGCCCCCTTGGTAATTGTTGCCTCGATTAGCGCCATGTACTCAAAGCCTAGCTTTGAGAAATTTATTTCAGCAGTGTAGCCCAGTATTATTTTCTCTTGCTCGAGCCGCCGCACCCGCGTTATGAGAGTTGCCGGGGAGACTTTCAGCTTGAGTGCGAGGTTTCTAAAAGAGGCGCGCGAATCGCGCATCAGAGCGTCCACTATCCGGTAGTCGAGTTCGTCAAGCTGCGCGCGGGGAGGCTGCTGCCAGTCTGAAAACGGCAGTTCTTGTTCGGACATTTGTGCACCTAGAAACTATTTTTTGGCAAGTTATTAAACATTTGTTTTAAAAAAGCGTTTTTGGCAAACGATTGTAGTGCTTTTTGCTCAAAAACTTAATATTGTGCGGCGTCAACAATTGACGCAATCGCATTTTTGCCCTTGCATAAACTGGGGCTTTTACTAGGGGTGGGCTGTTTGGATGGGGAAGGCACTGTTTTGGACAGGATCAAGCAGGATGGAATACGCTGGATAGACCTGCATTTTGTTGACTTTACCGGTGGCTTGCAGCACATTACAATTCCTGCGCACCACATGGGCGAAAAGGAGCTAAAGTACGGCATAGGCAAGCTTGACGGCAGCAGCATCAAGGGATTCAAGCCGATTTTTGAAAGCGACATGATCTTGATGCCCGACCAGTCAACTTACGCAATCATTCCCTGGGAGACTTCCACCTGCAGGATTTACTGCGACATATACGAGTCGGGTGGAGTTGACAAGTTTTCGCGCGACTCCCGCCACGTTGCAAGAAAGGCTGAAATGGAGATGAAAAAACAGGGCTTCGACGTAAGCTACTGGGGGCCGGAACCAGAATTCTTCGTATTCGATTCGGTAAAGTACGATACGAGCACTCCGTTCAAGGGGCAGAGCTACTCAATTGAGTCAAGCGAGGGCGCGTGGGCGTCCGCAGGCACAAATTACCCGATAAGGTTCAAGGAAGGCTACTACCCCGCGCCGCCAGTGGATTCCTTGCAAGAGCTGCGCAGGCAGACTTGCACAGTCATGGAAGACGCGTTCGGTATAGAGATTGACGCGCACCACCACGAAGTGGCAACTGCGGGGCAAGTGGAAATAGACATGAAGTACGCTCCGCTTGTTCAAATGGCGGACAACCTAGTGACTTACAAGTTCGTTGCAAAAAACGTTGGCAAGCAGCACGGAAAAATGGTGACCTTCATCCCAAAGCCGATTTTTGGCGACAACGCCAGCGGCATGCACGTGCACCAAAGCCTGTGGGCGGGCGGGAAAAACAAGTTCTACGACCCTGCAGACTCTTACGCCGAAGTTTCGCAGGCGTGCAGGTACTACATAGGCGGCCTGCTCGAGCACGGGCGGGCGTTAAGCGCAATCGTGTCACCTACCACTAATTCTTACAAGCGTCTTGTGCCGGGCTACGAAGCGCCAGTATACCTTGCCTGGAGCAGGAAAAACAGGAGCGCGGCAGTGAGAATCCCAATGTACCACGGAGGGGAGGGCGCCAAGAGGATAGAATACCGGCCGCCCGACCCCAGCTGCAACCCCTACCTTGCTTTTGCGGCAATGTCTGCAGCGGGCTTGGATGGAATAAAACGCAAGCTAGAGCCCGGCAACTCTGTTGACCAGAACATTTACCACCTTTCGCCTCAACAGAGAAAAGAGCTTGGGATACGCGAGCTGCCAGGCTCGCTTGAAGAGGCGCTCAACGCCCTTGAAAGCGACTGTTCGTTCCTTGAGCCAATTTTTTCGCGCGACGCGATAGAAATGCATTTGGAGCTAAAGCGCGAGGAGCACAAGCAAAACTCTATTAGGCCTACGCCATACGAGTTCCAGCTATACCTCGACGTGTGAAAGGCTGGGAAAAAAGAAACAACCCTACGGGGAAATGAAACTTCTGGAAGGAGGCTTCGGGAAAAGGATGGGGCGGTGGCCAGAAATTGCTTTCAAACAATTTTTTGTACGGCGGCGTTTTCATCCAAAAAGTTGCTGGAGAAAAGCTTCAAGTGAAATTCAAGAATTCGTGCGGGTGGTTGTAGTGAGCGGTGAACTTTACAAATGGGCTTTGGTTGTGCTTGCAGTCGGAGTGGTTTTTGGAGCAGCGGCAATGGGCTTTGCAGGTGCATCTGCGGGCGCTTTCGACGCGGCAGCCATCAACTCCGGTGACACCGCCTGGGTTCTCGCTGCAACCGCGCTGGTTCTCCTAATGACGCCGGCAGTCGGGTTTTTCTACGGAGGAATGGTGCGCTCCAAAAACGTGGTGAGCGTGATAAAACAGTCGATAGTGATTGCGGCAGTAGTGGGAATACAGTGGGTCCTAATAGGGTACACACTCGCTTTCGGCAAAGACTTTGGGGGAATAATAGGCGGGCTTAATTATCTTGGATTGCAGGGAGTGGGCTTTGCGCCCAACGCCGACTACGCGGCAACGATACCTCACTTGCTTTTCATGGCCTTCCAGATGATGTTTGCAGTAATCACCCCAGCGCTCATCATCGGCGCTTTTGTCGAGAGGATAAAGTTCCGCGCGCTAGTTGCATTCACGGCCATTTGGGCAACGCTTGTTTACGACCCTATTGCGCACTGGGTGTGGGGCATTGGCGGATGGCTTCACGGGCTGGGCGCGCTTGACTTTGCAGGGGGAACGGTAGTGCACATAAGCGCGGGCTTTTCGGCGCTTGCCGCTGCAATGGTTATAGGCAGGAGGCTTGGAGTTCGGCCCGGCGAGGCAACGCAGGCCAATAACGTGCCTTTCGTGCTTTTGGGGGCAGTTTTGCTTTGGTTTGGCTGGTTTGGATTCAACGCAGGCTCTGCACTAACTGCAGGTCCTTTGGCGGTGAGCGCATTTGTCGTTACAAACACTGCAGCGTGCGCTGCGGCGCTTGCATGGATGGTGTTGAGCTACGCCGAGAACAAAAAACCAAGCGCAATGGGAACTGCTACGGGTGCAGTGTGCGGCCTTGTTGCAATAACGCCTGCCAGTGGCTTTGTAGGCCCAATGGCTTCAATAGCAATTGGCTTGATTGCCGGTGCAATAACCTACCTTGCAATGCACTACAGGAGCAAGAAAACTTCAGTGGATGATTCGCTTGACGTGTGGGCGGGCCACGGAGTGGGCGGAGTTGTCGGTGCGTTGCTTACCGGAGTGTTTGCCGAAAAGGCAATCAACTCTGCTGGCGCAAACGGCTTGCTTTTTGGCAACGCTGCGCAACTGGGAGTGCAGGCACTCGCAGTGGTAGCTTGTGCAGCTTACGCGTTTGTGGCAACCTACATAATACTCAAGGTGCTCGACGAGTTCATTGGCCTGCGCGTTCCTGCAAAGGAAGAGGAGCTGGGACTGGACTTGGCGGTGCACGGCGAGGCAGGCTATAGGCTGTAAGCGCAGGCAATTTTGTGGACCAGATGATTTAAGAAAATGGGGGCAACTCCTGGATCCACTAACTATTTTTCTTAGTTATTCAGTTGTTTACTCTTTTCTGCAGGCAGCCGCGCTTGAAGTGAAAAAAGACGGGGCTGAAGTGATTGTCGACAAGGTACTCAAGGACTCTTATCGGGTGGAAGCCTCTTTCTGGCTTTCCGACTGCTTCAAACACGGCCCCGCCCGCGACTTTGTAAACCGCAGGGCACTTGAATTCCGAAAGAAAAGCGTTTTTTGAAAACCCAAGCAATTTAAAGCTTGCAGCCGCTAGTCTACTCGTTTACGGCGCCCTATTAAGCGCCTTTATCCCGCCTCAAAAAAGTTTGATTGCCTGTTTGGCGGAACGGGAACTAACGGGGGTTTGCACGCATGGACGAAGGGGAAGCGCTAGCAAGGCTTCGCGACAAAAAACTGCTTATTGCGCCCGACGCGCTAGCCCACTTGCTAGAGCACCAAAACAGCGGGCAGGTGCTTGAAAAAATACTGGAAAACCCCGCTGGCCTCGTGGTTACCATGCAAAGAGTTGAGGAAGTTGCAGAAGACCTCGCGGGCTTGCAAAAGACGGTGCAAGTTGTAGTACACCAGCAGGAAAAATTCAGGCCGCCAGCGCGCGACATTGAAAGCAGGCTGAAATTCACCGGCAAGACAGACGTTTCGGGCAAGAGCAGGTGCACCGGCACCGTCGACGACTTTGTGCAGTACTTCCGCAGCCGCTTTGAAAAAACGTCAAAGCTCCTCAAGGGCCGCATGACTGAAAACCAGATAGTTACTGCAAGCAAAGTAGGAAGCGAAACTGGGAAGAAAACGCTTCGAGTGCTTGGAATGGTTGTAGACCGGCGCACTACAAAAAACGGGCACATTCTTATAGAAATTGAGGATACCGAGGGGACGCTTGCCTGCCTTGTGCCGCGCGACGCGCCTGAAGCGCTTAAGCAGGCGGCAAGCGAAGTTTTGCACGATGAAGTTCTGGCATTCGACGGGTACGCTTCCGGCGGCTCGCTGTTTATAGTCAAAGACATTCTCTGGCCCGACGTGCCTTTTAGGGAAAAAAAGCTGGTTGACGATGACGCCAACATTGCATTTATCAGCGACGTGCACGTTGGAAGCAAGTACTTCCTTCAAGAGCAGTTCGGCTCTTTTTTAAAGTTCCTCAACGGAGAAAGCGAGCGGCCGGAGCACGTTGAAATTGCAGGCAAGATAAAGTACTTGTTTGTTGCAGGCGACAACGTCGACGGAATAGGAGTCTACCCTTCACAGGAGCGCGAACTCGTGACTAAAGACATTTACACCCAATACGAAATTTTCGCCGATTTTATGAAAAACGTGCCAGACTACATTGAAATCGTCATAGGGCCGGGCAACCACGATGCAGTGCGCACCGCCCAGCCCTCGCCCCGCATCCCGGTAGAATGCACTTTCGAACTCGAGCAGTACAAGAACGTCCACTTTGTCGGCTCGCCCGCGTACTTTGAGGCGCACGGCCTGCGCACGCTGATGTACCACGGGGATTCTTTCCACGCAATCGCCTCCAGCCTGCAGAAATTGAGCGGGTGCTTTACAAACCCCGAGAAGGCGGCCGTTGAGATGCTAAAAAGGCGCAACCTGTCACCCACTTACGGCGAAAACCCCATCATCCCAGAGCACAACGACTACTTGTTCATTGAGGAAGCGCCTGACTTGTTTCACTTCGGGCACGTGCACCACAACGGGTACACCAACTACCGAGGCACTACCATTGTCAACAGCGGCACTTGGCAGGACACAACCGATTACCAGCTCAAGCAAGGCCACATTCCAACGCCATGCCAGCTGCCGGTATATAATATCAAGAGCGGCGCTCTAAGCGTAGTGAGCTTTAGGTAAAAAAAACTGGTGAGACAAAAAATGGCCAACCCGCAAAAAGACGCAGTATACTACAAGCAGCTAATGGACTTTTGCGCAGTCCACGCAAAGAAAGCTGGCAGCATCTTGCTCAAGCACTTTGACAACATTTCTTTTGAAAAGGAAAAGAACGCCAAAGACCCCGTGACAAACGTAGACTTGGAAGCACAGCAGTACTACCTTGCGCAAATCAAGAAAGAATTTCCGCAAGACGGCTTCCTTGGCGAAGAATCTGGCAGCCTCAACGACACGATTTCGGGCTGCGAGTACACTTGGATAGTCGACCCTGTTGACGGAACAATAAATTACTCTGCTGGCATCCCGCTCTACTGCAGCTCAATTGGAGTTGCGCGCTCAGTGAAAGGCGGGAAGGCAGAGAGCGTTGCTGGTGCAGTCTACGACCCGGTGCTAAAGGAGCTTTTCTGCGCTTTCAAGGGAGGCGGAGCGTGGCTAAATGGCAAGCCAATTAAAGTCACCAACAGGCCTTTGGAAAAAAGCGTTGTAGCAATTTCGCTATCCAGCCACCCTGAAAAGTTAGAGAGGGAGCTTGACGCAATAAGGAAGCTCAATCCCTCGGTGAGGCGCTTTAGGGCACTTGGCAGCATTGCCCACGAAGTCTGCCACATTGCGGCTGGAAGGCTTGCTGCAAGCATCCACACCACCACTACCGCCTGGGACGGCGCGGCAGCAAACTTGATTGCACAGGAGGCGGGCGGAATCGTAACCGACTTGTCGGGCAAGCCCTGGGACATTGACATTAAAGACCTGCTGGTAAGCAACGACCACAAGACTCACCAGCTGCTGCTAAAGGCGTTGAACGGGAAGTAAAGAAAATATCTACGAGCTGAAAAAATGGCACGAGAAATTACTAGCATTCACGTGATGGTGCACCCGCTTTTCATATCTAGCCACACCAAGCTAATGCTTCCGGGAAGAAAACACCCGCTTGATGAAGACAACCTCAGGGCAATGCAAAAAAAAATGCCAGCCGGAAGGTCTCTGTTCGGGATACTCGCCGAAACGCAACTTGTTCTCCTAAAAAAACATTACCTCAACCAAATTAAAAAAATAAGGAAAACGCCGGGTGCCCTGCTCTTTTTGGTGACAATGAAGCCAAAGTCGTTTGCAGACAAACGGCCTTTCCTGATGATGAAAGGTTTGAGTGAGCAAGAGGCTAGGTTGGTTCACGACACCTACCTCAAAAGCCTAGATGACGTGCAAAAAAGTGCCTCAAAACTGGGAAGGAAAGCAGTAATCACTTACGTTGAGCCGAAAGCGGTGGGGGCAACGTTATTTTCGGAACTGGCAAGCAGGGGAATCACGCCCGAAAACCAGCCAAAAATAGAAGTTTTTGGCGAATGGCTCCGATATTGTGTGAAAGAAGCGCACAAAAGCATAGTAAACGCAGGCTTTCGGGCAAAGAAAAAACCAGGCAAGTCAATACCACACTAGGCGACTAAAATGAATTCAGAACACCACTCGCACATTCACGTCCCGCAAAACGTGCCCGTAAATTTGCCAGCTGCGGCCACGCCACAGCCTGCGCTTGACAAACACTTTGTGGCTACAACTTACATCCTGCACCCTGTTGAGAGGAAGGTTTTGATGATGTGGCACAGAAAGCTCAACTCGTGGCTGCCTCCCGGCGGGCACTTGAACGCCAACGAAACTCCAGACGAAGGCGCTAGGAGGGAGGTTTTAGAGGAAACGGGCCTGCAAGTTGACTTCTACCCCCAGGCGAACTGGAAGAAATTGGACGAGCGCGCAGTGCAGCTGCCTTCGCCGCACCACACGCAGATGGAGAAAATTGGCGAGGGGCACTACCACATTGACTTCATTTTCTTTGCAAAAGCAAAAAGCGCAGAACCTAAGACGGAAGAGGGGCACGAGCTCAAGTGGTTTTCGGAAGCGGAAGTGAAAAACCTCCCGCAGGAAACGATTTTCGACAACACGCGCCAGTGGGCGCTCCACGCGCTGCACGAAATCAAGTGACGTAGAGGCAAACACTATGGAAAATGTGGTAAAACCAAAGAAATTCACTTGCTGCACTTTTCTTGTAAATCCAAGAGAAGCAAAGGTACTGATGCTTTTTCACAAGAAATTTGAGAAATGGCTTCCGCCGGGCGGCAATTTGGAAAAGGACGAAGCGCCCCACCAAGCGGCCGAGCGGGAATTGCTTGAAGAAGTTGGGTTAACCGCTGAGTTTTTTCCAGAGGCAAAAGAAAAAGCTTGGAAGGGCGTAACCATCCCTCCGCAGCCGCGCTTGATAGCTCTTGTTGAGACTGCTAACTCCACTTTAGTGGATTTCGTGTTTTTCGTCAAAGCACTTGCAACTGATTTCAAAGACAACGAGGGCCACAAAATAAAGTGGTTTTCCAAGGAAGAAATAACAAGTCTACCTGAAGCCGAGATTTACCCTAACATAAGAGAACTTGCGCTCGAAGCGCTCGAAAAAATCAAGTGAAAAACTATGGCTGCCGGCCCTCGTAACTTTACTGGCTTTGTTTCAAGCAGGCGAATCAATCTCTCTACTGGCAAGAGTATTAAAAAAGAATGGACTAGAATCTCAGAAACACATCGAGACGACGCCGAAACGCAATTTGAAAAAATGGTGATTAACTCACTGTTCACGCGCAAAACAAGTTACTTGAAAAGGTTCGTAGTTCCCTGGCTCAAGACTCGGAAAAAAGATTCTAACAAGTTTCAAAAATTGTTTGAACAAAAAAATTGGCTAGTTAGGCACGTCATGGAAAAACATCGCCTCAACAGGAAAGCAGCGATAGAGAAAGTCCATTCAGACATAGCGCTCTTTTCCAAAAGGAAAGACAAGGTACTTGAAACTGCCAACAATGAAAGAGTGCCAGGCATGGGATTTGGAGACAGTTTTGCGCCAGCCCACCACGCAATAATCAACGCCACGCAAGTGATCAACGTCCTTAACTTACTCAAGACGGCCATCAAAAAAACAGAAATTAAGTGAAAACCAAATGACAATAATCGCCTCCCCGGAGATGCAAAAGTATTTTGCGGACCTCTCGCAGCAGTTTGAGAAAGCGTACGCCGTTGCCCAGCAGGCGCGCGCCATTGGAGTCGACCCGGAGGCGTTTGTGGAAGTCGCGCCCGCGGCAGACGTTGCCGCCAGAGTGGAGGGAATAGTTGGGCCAAAGGGAGTAAGCGAAAGGATTAGGGAACTGTGCGCGACAAAGACGCGCGAGGACTCTTGCTTTCAGATTGCGCGGGAAATACTTGAAGGAAAGTACGCCGAGGAAGGCGCCAGCCTGCAGTCAAAGATAGAGCAGGCGGTGAGAACGGGACTTGCGCTTGCAACAGAGGGAGTGGTTTCCGCACCCATTGAGGGCATTTCAAGGATAGAAGTACGAAAGAATTCCGATGGAAGCCATTACCTTGCAGTTGTCTTTGCAGGCCCAATCAGGGGCGCGGGCGGCACCGGCCAGGCTATCGCACTGCTATTGGCTGACGTCTGCAGGCAAGCGGCAAAAATTAGCAACTACCGGCCCAGCGGCGACGAAGTGGACCGCGCGGTGGAAGAGCTAAACTTGTATTCCATTAGGACGCGCGCGGGGCAGTACGTTCCAACTGAAGAGGAAATACGGCATATTTGGCAGAACTGCCCTGTTTGCGTTGACGGCGAGCCAAGCGAGGACTACGAAATTTCCAACAAGCGGGGCTTGTTTGTCACAGTAGTCAACGAGCGGGGGGAGAAGCGCGTGCCGGTGACTAACACCGTGCGCAGCGGAATGTGCCTTGTGACAAGCGAAGGCGTATGCCTGAAAGCCGCCAAGGTCCTAAAAATTGCCAAAAAACAGGGGCTCGACTGGAGCTGGATAGAGAAGATGATCAAAGTGGGCAAGCAGGAAAAGCAGTTCGAGCTAAAGCCCATTTCAAAGTACATGGACGAAATAGTTGCTGGAAGGCCAATTTTTTCCTACCCAATGAGGCCAGGTGGCTTCCGCCTGCGCTATGGCCGGACTAGGCTTACAGGCATTGCGGCAAAGGGAATGCACCCTGCCTCGATGATTGCGCTTGGAAGCTTCCCTGCAATGGGCACGCAGCTCAAAATAGAGCGGCCGGGCAAAGGCGCAGTAGTCACGCCGTGCACGGAAATAGACGGGCCTGTTGTAAAACTCAACGACGGAAGCGTAGTGCGTCTTGAAACAGTTGCGCAGGCGGAAGAGCTTTACAAAGAAATTGCTGAAGTGCTATTCATTGGCGATTTGCTTGTAAGCTACGGCGACTTTTTGAAGGCAAACCACCCTCTAGTCCCATCAGGCTACTGCGAGGAGTGGCACCAAAAGCTGCTTGAAAGCAAGGGCATTGTAAAGACAACAAAGGAAGTGCGCGAGATTGGCGCAAAGCAGGCAGTTGAAAGCGCGCTTAAAGACGGCGTGCCGCTTGCGCCAAGGTGGACTTACTTCTGGCACGACTTGACTGCCGACCAGCTGCGCGAGCTGGCAGACTGGCTTGGAGAAAAAGGGAGCTGCGAATTCGAGTGGTTCGAGTTCAAGGGCATTACGGTGCAAAACGCGCCGCAAAAACGCATCCTCGAACTTCTTTGCATTCCGCATAAGTTGGAGGGGGAGAAAGTAATCGTTGAATGCGACGACGCGTTTGCGCTGCTCTCTTCAATGGGGTTGCTTGAAGTGAAAGAAAAGAAGATTTCGCTTGCAAAGTTTGACAAAGCCTGGGAGGAGCGCGGCGAAAAAAGCGTGCTTGAAATAGTCAACGATTCTGCGGGCTTTACTGTGATGAAAAAGGCGGGCTTGTACATTGGCTCTAGCATGGGAAGGCCTGAAAAAGCCAAGCCGCGGCAGATGAAGCCGCCGGTAAACGCGCTTTTCCCAATTGGGTTTGCAGGAGGCAAGCTGCGCAGCCTCATTAGGGCGGTGAAAACCTCCGGTGGCACCAACAGCGGCTACTCGGAAAACTCAGGCGCGGCGCAAAGTGGTGCAAAGGGAGGCTACGGGGGCACTGGCTCGCAGGGAGGCAAGGGAATTGTCGAGTTGGAGCTTGCAAACCGCGTGTGTTCTTCTTGTGGTACGCTTGGATGGAAAAGCAAGTGCTCGTGCGGCGGGCACACGATTCTGGTAAAGAAGTGCCTTAAGTGCGGCAAAGTGTTTTCAGCGGAAAAGGAGCTTTGCAAGTGCGGCGGGATAGGCTCGCTTTACGAAAAAAAGCCGGTGAACCTCTCTGAGGAATTCAAGGGCGCAAGCGCCAAAGCCGATTTCACGCCCCAAGAAATCAAGGCAGTGATTGGACTCATTTCCGATAACAAGACTGCAGAGCCGCTTGAAAAAGGAGTGCTGCGCGCAAAGCGGGGCCTGACCGTATTCCGCGATGGCACTGCGAGGTTTGACGGCACGGAAATTCCAATGACTCACTTTATACCGCGCGAGTCAGGCGTGAGCGTGCAAAAGCTCCGAGAACTGGGCTACGACAAGGACGCAAAAGGCGCGCCTCTTAAAAGCGACTCGCAAGTGGTGGAGCTGCGCGTGCAAGACTTGATACTGCCTTATGAGGCTGCCGAATATTTCATTGAGCTTGCAGGTTTTTGCGACGACTTGCTTGTCCACTTGTACGACCAAAAGCCGTTCTACTCGCTTAAAACAAAGGAGGAGCTGCTAGGCCAGCTCGTAACCTGCCTTGCGCCGCACACCAGCGCCTGCGTGCTCGCGCGAGTAGTGGGCTTTACAAAAGCAAAGGGAATACTAGCCCACCCGTTTCTGCACTGCGCGTGTCGAAGAAATTGTGATGGAGATGAAATTGCAGTGATGCTCCTAATGGACATACTTCTCAACTTTTCGCTCTCTTACCTTCCGGTTTCGCGTGGGGGCAAGATGGACGCGCCCCTAGTATTGACGAGCGTGATTAACACCACTGAAATTGACGACGAGGCGCACGCAATGGACTGCGCCTGGAGCTACCCCCTGGAGTTTTATGAGGCCACTTTGAAGTCGGTGAGCCCCGGAGAGGCAAAAATAGAGACGGTTGCCAGCAGGCTAAACACGGAGCGGCAGTACCAGGACATTGGCTACACCCACGAGTGCATAATGGAGGGGCCGGAAAGGTCCGCGTACGTGACTCTAGGAAGCATGAAGGAAAAAGTCGAAATAGAATTGGAGATGATGAAGAAAATACGCGCAGTCGAAGTCTCAGGCGCGGCAGAAAGAATACTCCTTTCGCACTTTTTCCCCGACTTGTACGGAAACTTGAGGAGCTTCTCAAAACAGGGCTTCCGCTGCGTTGACTGCAACGCAAAATACCGGCGGGTGCCGCTGGCAGGCAAATGCACGCGCAACAACTGCGGGGGAAAGCTCCTCCTTACGATAAACAAGGGCGGTATAGAGAAGTACCTCAAGCTCAGCCAGCAGATGGTTGCCGACTACGGCCTGCCCAACTACCTAAAGCAGCGCCTGCAGCTCGTTGAAAAGGAAATAAAGAGCATCTTCGAGGACGACAAGGCCAAGCAATTCTCGCTGGCGGAGTACGTTTGAACAAAACAACTTTTTTTGAACAAAATGTTTAAAAACCTCTAAATTGTATAAATATATGAAAATATTGTTCGACACCTCATCGCTCATAAACTTGTGGCAAGCGGGCGCCAGTTTCTTGAAAAAACTCGGCGCAAGCACCACAGTTGAGGTGGCGGAGGAATTGCAATACGCAATCGGGATTTATGAAAGCAGGCAACTGCTCGAAGGAATTGAAGTCCTCCAATCCAGAAAGGCAAAGCCCGAACAACGCGGGCTATCGGGCACCGATGCGTCACTTCTTAGGACCGCAAAAGAATCGGAAAGCTTTCTGGCGAGCGACGACAAAAAATTGCTTGGAACCGCCAGGTCAAGCCGCTGCAGTTGCGGGAACACGCCACAGCTAATTGAATCCCTTAGTCAAAAGATAAGCAAGGCCGAAGCCATCGAAATCCTGGAAAAACTCAAGTTCACATATCCAAGGAAAAAAATCTTAGAATCAACTCTGCAAAGAGTAAGGAAGTGGTAGAAATGAGCGAAATGGTGAACGTCAACATATCCCTTCCCAGAAAAATAGTGGAGTACGTGGACAGGGAAGCGGAAGAAAACTATCTTTCAAGAGCCAGCGTAGCAAGACAGTACTTGATGCAAAAACTTGAGGAAAAAATCGTCGTTGAAAAAAGGCGCAAAGGCTATTCCATAAGGAAAATCGTGGAAACAACCGGAATTCCTTACCTGAAAGTTCTCAAAATACTCGGCGAAACGCAGGTAGACGACGAAGAGGAATAAAGAACTAATTTCAGAGGACGACAAGGCAAAGCAACTCTAGCTGGAAGAGTATGCTTGAAAAATTGGTGACTAAATGCAGAATATTATCAAAGCGCTTGGCCGTTTACGAAAAAAAGTATTCCGGAGCTATCCAACCATACTGGCAATTGATCACGGACGGATTGGAGAATTGCTAAAAAACCCTGGAATTACCGAAGTACTTCTTGAAATAGGCAAGCACGTAAAAAGTGGAAGCACTATTTTTCTCGAGGTCACCAAAGAAGAACCGGAGAGGGATGTTAAAGACAATTCAAGACAAAGCTGGGGATACGGCCCGATAATAGACTATGCGCAAAAAAACGGGATCCGCATAGTGCCGCTCGATTCGGAGAGAATAGCCAAGATTATAGATAATGCAGCAGGGCTCCGGTACAAATGGAAACAAATCGAAACCGCTGCGAGAGAATCAGGTTTTACAGCAGTACCCTCCTTGGATTTGTACGCTGCCCTAAACCTCCGTGAGAGAAGTTGGAATAAAATACTCGAATCCGCAAAACCAGACGACGTAGTAATAATGCACCCCACTCACGCTTGGAGGATAGCTGGAGAATTTGGTGGGCGGAAACGCGTAAGGTGGTTGCATCCCGTAGACCAACACGAAATACGCTATATTGAAAATATTACCTCTAAACAGGAACTAAAAAAACTTGCCAACTTTCGCTCTAAACTTAGACAAAAAAGACGAGAAGCAAAAATATAGTTAAACCACGCCAATTAATGCTCGAAAAGAAAAAATAAAAAAGAAGGAAATAAACTTACAGGTCGTATGCCATTACAGTCTGCCTGCCGTTTGCCTTCGCGCGCGCGACTGCACCACCCAGTATTTCGGCGACTTTCTTGTCAAGCTCGTCGTAGAGCGTGCCGCTGGTTCGCATGTTCTTCTTGCTTATCATGTTCCCAACTTCGCTTTTCACTACCAGTCCCATTCTATCCACCTCAAAGCAATTTTAGAGCAATTACTTCCTCAAAGTTAAAAAGGCTTTCTAGCCCCTCAAATGGCGTTAAAACAACTATTTCTCGTATTTCATTAGGGAACGGACGCGTTTTTTGCTCGCCGCTTTAAGGTAATCCGCAGCCTGCTGGTTTAGCAGGAAAGTTTTCCCGCCAAAGTGGGTGAAAACAGCGTGCGTAACGGGCCCCCGTTCAAGCCCGGCTTTTGCGGCATGAGTTCTAATGGCTTCGAAATAATTCCAGTAGTTCCTATGCTCAGACCGCACTGCCTGTTTTTTGACGCTCCTTTGAAGACTTGCGTTAGCTGCAAACACAGTAGCGCCACCAACAAAAAGATGAATGCTCTTGAGCGCTGCGCCAGCGCCCATCACGGAAAGCGACATTGGAACCACGAGACAGTCTAAAGCCAAGCCAAGCTTGCGCCCCTCACCAAATGAAATCCCCGGCAAATGCTTCTTGTTGTCAAGTACTGCATAATCCCTGCCCTTGGCGAATTTTCCTTCCTTTAGAAAACTTTTCACGGTTGAAAGCAATCGCATAGGGAGCACCAGCTAACTTCCAGAGAGCAATTCGGAAAGCCTTTCGGAGAGGCCTTCTACTGCCACGCGCGCCTGCTTGCCGCTGTCGCGCTCGCGTATCGTGAGAGTTCCTTGCTCGAGGGTTTCGTAGTCTATTGTTATGCAATAGGGGGTGCCGATTTCGTCCATTCTAGCGTAGCGCTTGCCGATGCTGCCTGCGGAGTCAAACTGGCAGACGAACTTGCTTCTCAGCGACTCAAATATTGCGCGCGCCTTCTCGGAGAGGCCGTCTTTTTTCATCAGCGGGAAAACTGCAACCTGCACTGGAGAAATCTTCGGGGATAGCTTGAGTAAAATTGAGCTGCCTTCTGCTTCCTTGCCGTCTTTCCCTGCTTGCGAGGTTGCAGAGTTTTCGTTGTATGCGTCAAGCAAGAGGGTGAAAAACAGCCTGTCAAGCCCAAAGGAGGGCTCTATCACGTGGGGCACGACAGTCTGCCCGCTGTCTTGGTCGAAAATCGAGAGGTTTGCGCCGCTGTGCTTGGCGTGCTGCTTCAAATCAAAGTCTGTTCGGTACGCTATTCCAATGAGTTCCTTCCAGCCCCACGGGTAGTTGTATTCAACGTCCCAAGTCTCCTTAGAGTAGTGGGATAGTTCTGTTGAAACGTGCTGGCGCAGGCGCAAGTTCTCCTTTTGGATGCCAAGTTCGTGCAGGAAGGCGAGCACTTCGCCTATCCAGCAGGCCATCCACTTGCTTCCAATCGTTTTTTTGCGCAGCAGTTCGCCAATCGTCTCCTCTTGTGCCTTCGCCTCGCCGCCCTTGCCCGCAGCGTGCTTTTCCTGTTCCACGGCAGTGAGAACAAGCACTTTAGATGATTCGTACTTGTGCGCGTGCGGGCAGTCGTCCAACTTTGTTCCGTCTATGAAGAACTCTATCTCCATTTGCGAGAATTCCCTGCAGCGGAAGACGAAGTTGCGCGGCGAAATCTCGTTGCGGTACGCTTTTCCAATCTGTGCCATTCCAAAGGGGAGCTTGCAGCGCATTGTGTTTGCCACTGTCTTGAAGTTGGTGAAAATGAGTTGCGCGGTTTCAGGCCGCAGATAAGCTGACACTGCTTCGGTGCCTGCTCCAACCGAGGTTTTGAACATTAGGTTGAATTGGTTGAGCAAGCTTAGTTCGCCGCCGCACTTTTGGCACTTCAACTTATGCGCCTGCATTAACTCTTGAAGCTTTTGCGGCGGCAGGCCGTCTACCGAGATTTTCAGCTCTTCTTCAAGCAGGTGGTCTGCGCGGAACTTGCTTTTGCACTTTCCGCATTCAACAAGCGGGTCGGCAAAGTTTTCTGCGTGGCCGCTTGCCTCCCAAGTGCGCGGGTGCGTTATTTCCGCGCCATCTATGCCTATAATGTCTTCGCGTGATTCGACGAATTTTTTCCACCAAGCGCGCTCAACGTTCTTTTTGAGCTGCGCGCCGTATCCAAGGTAGTCAAAAAAGCCCGCCATTCCTCCGTAGATTTCGCCGCTCTGGACGAGCATCCCTCGGCGTGAGCACAAGTTGATTACTTTTTGCGCCAAGTCGGGCTCTTTTTTGGAGTCGTTTTTCATTGCAAATCACCTTGGAAAGAATTATTGCTAAAATTACTGCATTGTCATTTGTTTTCCACAAGGGTTTGGTGGAGCGCCTTGACTACTTTTTGCGCGTCGCTGCTTTCAACTAAGTATGAAGCCGAGTGCCCCACTATGGAGACCATTTCGGGGCTTACTTTGGCGCTGTGGAAGGCGTTGCCTATTTTTTGCTGGAGCTCGTGGTGCGCCACGTTTTCCCGTATTACTCCGATGAGCGAATAGCCGCGAGTGGCTTTCATTTCAAAGGGATTGCCCGTTTCGTGAAATATCTTGTTGAGCTTTCTTATTGCAGGCTCGAGGGCTTTTTTTGCCCTCTCCTGCTCGCTTGAGTCAATTGAGAAAGCGTACATCCTCTCGCCGGTTCCCACCACGTCGAAGGAAATTCCTGCTTTTGCCAGAGCCTGCTTGATGTGGACTACCACTCCGGGGTTTGCGACAAAACCGGAGCCTTCTATTGAAACAATTGACTGCTCGTCCTGGCGCGCAATTATTATTGGCAACTTGCCATCTGGCTTGCCTTCCTGGGTAGACAGCAGCGTGCCGTTTCCTTCGGGCTTGTTGATGTCTTTTACGCGTATTTCTGCCCGCGAGTTTGCTGCAATTGCTATTGCGTGGTGATGGAAAATGCTTGCGCCGTGGGCGGCAGCCTCTTCGGCAACCCTGCGGGGAACCTGCCCGTAATAAGCTACCTTTTCGGCGCCCACGTCCTTGGGGTTGGCGCTGGCAAGCAAATTGTCTTTCCAGAAAACCATTTGGTCTGCATTCAATGCAAGGCCTGCTGCGGCAGCGCTCAAGTCAGTGCCTCCCCTTCCGACCAATTTCCTGGAGGCAAATTTACGCAGAAAAGGAATGCGCGAAAAGCGGGTGCCGCCGTAAAAGCCCGGAAGGATGCTGTTATAAAGCGGCGGCTTTGTCCTGCGCAAGTCAATTGCGGCGTTTCCGTGCCTGCCGCGAGTCATTATGAATTGCTCCGGCTTGGAAATCGAGAAGTCAGGCAGGTGCGTTGAGAGGGCAAGCGCGGAGAGTTCCTCGCCGCGCGAGACAAAGTTATCGTACTGGCGGGCAACGAACTTCCCTTTGCGGTGCACCTTGGTGAGAATTGCCTTCATTTCGCCAAACACTTTGTCAAACGAGTCTTTGGGCGCGCTTCCGCTGCAAATCTGCTCGTGCTCTTGGCGCAGCCTGCCGAGTTCTTCCAGCATCCCGTTGAGTGGCTTTTTCTGCGCTGCGCTTTCAATCATTGAAATGAGCCGGTTGGTGACCCCGTTTTTTGCGGAAACCACGGCAACAATGCGCTTGCCCTCGGCCGAGAGGTTCTTGACTATGGCGGCAGCTCTTCGGTAGTGTTCCTTGCTGCTAAGTACGCCTCCGCCAAACTTGTGGACTTCCACTGACGGCATCTCTGCTTCTGGAATTCTGGGCATTAAAACGCACCTTGCGCCAAGTCGGGCTCTTTTGTTTGCTTAGACAAGAAAATCACTCCCTGATGAAAAGTCACGTTATTGCAAACTGTACTGCAAACTTGCTTCAGCTAGCTTTCATTGCAAAAACAATTGGCGTAGAACTAGTTTAAATTGCTTCCAGCACAATATGTTACAGTAGAAGCGCTAGAAATCAAGCTTCTAAAAAGCATTGCAACGAGTTGTTTTCAAATGAACGGCAAACCCAATTTCAACCGCAGCGGCTCCAGGCCGGGCGGCAGCCGCAGCGGCGGCTTTGGCAGTGGCAGCGAGAGGAAGTTTGGCAGCTCAAGCGGCCGCAACATGGACAGAAGCCCCGGCGGGCCGGGCGCCGACAGGTTTGAAAGGCGCAGGCGGTATTTACTCAAGGCGCGCGAAGACGTGCGCGACCAATTCACCGGCAAAGGCGCATCCGTAGTGCAGTCTGTAAGGGCAATCGACGACCTCGATTCTGCAATCTCTCTTCTTTTCCAGAGGCTCAAGGAACTCTCCGCGCTAAACTTCCCTGAATTAAAGCTAGACAACGAGGAGTCTTACGCGCGCGTGCTGCGAGAGTTTGGCAGCCGCGAGGAGTTCACTGAAGAGGGGCTCAAAAAGCTCGTTGGCGACGCGAAAGCCAAAGAGCTAGCTGAAAAAAGCAAGGCCAGCTTTGGCACTGCGTTCAACCAGGAGGAAAAGCAGGCGGTTCAGCAGCTTGCAAGCGCAATAGCAGAGCTGCAAAAAAGCAGGAAGGAGCTTGACAAGTTCATTTCACACGAGTGCGGCAAGGTAATGAGGAACGTTTGCACGCTCATCGAGCCGATCGTCGCGGCGCGCCTGCTTTCCGCCGCGGGCTCTCTTGAAAAAATGGCTTCAATGCCTTCAAGCACCATTCAAGTAATTGGGGCGGAAAAATCGCTTTTCAAGCACTTGCGTTCCGGCACTCCGCCTCCAAAGCACGGGATAATTTTCAACTGCCAGATAATCCGCACGGCCCCCAAGGAAAAGCGGGGCAGGATTGCGCGCGTGCTGGCAGGCAAAATCGCAATTGCTGTAAAAGCAGATGCATTTACGGGTAACTTCATTGCCGAAAAGCTCAAAGCCGACTTGGAAAAGGCGTTGAAGAAATAACTTGTTTTGAAACTAATTTTACCGAGCTTTTTTAGCAACTTTTTGTACGCCCTAGTTTTGCGGCCTTGCGGTTGATTTTTTAATTGCACTGCAATAATCTTGAGTATGGCACTTCCTCAAAGGCCGCTTAGGGGATTGGTTGGAACACTACCCCTCAAAGAAGCCGAAAGGCTCGTTTTGCACGAATTGCATGCAAGGCAAGGTACTAGGACTAGGTTTGAAAAGCCCGCTTTTGCGATGAAACATGCGCCCCAACGCCAGGGATTGGAGCAAGCACGGCAAACATGGATGGAGCAAATTGAGAAACCCAACGGAGGGCAGAGCTTGGAGGAGACAGTGGTTTCTTCGGCAGGAAGGCTGCTTGACTTGTTGCGCCAGCACGGCCAGAGGCCACCAACTTTTATGGAAATGGGTGCGGCGCTTGCATTCCACCACGGGCTTGAATCAAACGCGCTGCTTCCTGCAATAATGAAGATGCGTGCAATGGAGCACCGGCACAAAAAACGCAGTGCTTCGAGCGCGGCCATGCCGTGGACTGGAACTTCAGACAATCTCGCCAAGGCGGTGAAATTAGGCTTGCCTGCGGCAATAGAACCGATTTTTCACCAAAACAAGTCGATAATGCACGCAGACGACATTGCAAGGGAACTTGGTATACCTAAATACGCGCCTTCAAATGGTGAAAACGGAAAGCCAAAGTACAACCCTAAATGGAGGGCGATAAACGACGCAATGCAGCTGCTTGAGCAAATGAATTTGGTGCGCAAGGAAATCCCAGTCTCGCAAGAGGCGGGTGGAAGCGGCGCGCTATCCACTTGGGCGCACAGCGAGCACGGCGACTTGCCAGTAGGGCACAAGTCTGCCCAGCTCTACATACTCAAGGGCCTTTGGGAAAACAATGGCGAGCCGCTTGCAATTACGCGCTTCCACAAGCCAGTGAAAGGCTATGGAAACCCACAGGCGATGCTGGGCTCAAACGCGGCCTATGAAGCTGCCGCCTTTCTATTGGACAACGGGCTGCTGGAAACGGCAAAAAAAGAGTCTTTGGCAAAAAGAACAAGAGGCGGCAAAGAAAGCAAATTCAAAGTCTACTCAAACTTGCTTAGCCTGACGCCCCTTGGAAGGGAGCTCATGGAGGAATTCCATTCAAACGGCGGCAAGAGCTTTGAGCGCTTGAGGAAAATGCTTTTAGTGCGAGTCAGCGATTTCTCCGCCAACCCCAAACCCAATAAATTGCGGAAAAGAAAGCCTAAACCACTACCAGCATTACAGCAAAGAGAAAGAGAGCCATTGCAAAAAAGTTGAGGTTAAGCTGCAGGCGGAAAATCATTATCAGCGCTATAAGCGCAACAAGGAAGCCCAGCAAGCCAAACGAGAGAACGCCCACAAGCAGGGCAGAGGAAACGCCGAGTAAGCCAAGTGCGCCTGCAAATACGGTGAAAGTGACGCCAATGAAGTTGTTTGCAAAATCCCCTAAAGGCGCTCCGGGCGTGGTTGCCAAGGCAATTACAAAGAAAATTGCCACTAACGAATAGAAAAACTGCGGATGCATAAAACTAACCCCAACCTGCCTAATTATTTGGCAAGCGCAACGTTTTTCTTGCTTTCCACCCTAGTTCCATAACTTTGGCAGGTGAGTTAATTGAGAAACCGCGATCCACGTCAACGCAAAAGGGATTTCAAGCAGACTGCTCAGTTCAGGGCTTACCCTCATCACACAAGTTTTCCTCTGTCAAATATGGCCATCGTTATTTCCAACCAGCGCAAGCCCAGTGGGGAATCCTTAAGGCGCTTAATATTGATTGCACCGCGCTCGGTTGAAGTGGGCAGGCACCAAGAAGCAGGAGACATGAGGCACATTCACACTGAAAACCTTGGCAGTGAACAAGACAAATGGTGCGCACACGTGTTTGAATACGATAGGGACGCACCTTGGGTTATCAGCAATAGACCTGCATTTATGCTCACCCACTATAACTGGCAGCAGCTTGCTGAAAGTTTGGAAGCCGTGCTTAAGTTCCACGGCGTACCTTTTGAAAAACAGCAGACAAATAAACTGGCAAAAAAAATTTGGTAGATGTTCCTAGCCAAAACCCTTGCCAAACCCTCCAAACGCCTAGGGAATGGCTTTTAATACTGCCTTCACAATAATTGAATATGGACACCAAAATCCTGATTTTGCTTGGAAGCACAAGCGACAAGCCGGTCTTTGACAAGGCAAAACTAATACTCGAAGAGCTCGGCATAAAGTGGGAAGTGCACGTTGCAAGCGCGCACAGGACCCCAAAAAAAGTTGTAGAGCTAGTTGAAAGCAGCACTGCCGATGTATTCATTGCAATAGCTGGCCTTAGCGCCGCGCTGCCGGGAGTTGTCGCGGCGCACACTAACAAGCCAGTCATAGGCGTTCCAGTTGCAGCGAGTTTAGATGGATTGGATGCCTTGCTTGCATCAGTGCAGTTGCCGCCTGGAGTGCCGGTTGCGTGCGTAGGCATAGAGCGGGGAGAAAACGCCGCGCTGCTTGCCGCAGAAATCCTTTCACTGAAATATCCCGAGCTTTCAGCAAAAATAAGCGATTACCGCAAGAAACTGGCCCAGAAAGTCGAGAAAGACGACCTGGAAGCCAGGAATTGGTAAAAAAAATACGACAGTAAGTTTAACGCCATAGGGCAATTGGCCGCGCGCAAGCATTTTGGGTTATGCTGCATTGAAAGAGTGCGGAATTGTTTTGGCGCACAGGTGGGTTTGGTTGGCTGCGCACCCTATTGACTATAGGTACGGTTCGCGTCAAATGCGCGAATTGTGGGAACAAGAGCATAGGCTCGGCAACTACTTGAAAGTCGAGGCCGCTCTAGCGCTCTCGCTGGCAGAATTAGGCAAGATACCGAAAGAGGCTGCGCAAGAAATTTCATCCAAGGCCAGCCCACGCTTTGTCACCCTAGAGAGAGTTGCGCAGATAGAACTTGAGACAAAGCACGATTTGATGGCAGTTATCAAGGCACTCACCGAACAATGCGGCGAAGCAGGCAAGTTCGTGCACACTACTGCCACAAGCTACGACATTGTCGACACTGCGCAGGCGCTGCAAGTGCGCGACTCGCTTCAAATACTTTTTGAAAAGTGCTGTACGCTGCTTGAAGCACTGCTAAAGCAAGCCGAAGCGCACTCGCAAACGGTTATGGCGGGAAGGACGCACGGCCAGCACGCGCTGCCAATCACTTTTGGATTCAAGCTTGCAAACTACGCGCAAAAGCTTGGAGGCGACGCAGAAAACCTGAAGTGGGATTGCCAAAACCTTGTGCAGGGCAAGTTCAGCGGCGCAGTCGGGACTTACAGCGCGCAAAAATCCTTTGGAGTGGAGGGCAGCGAGCTCGAGCAGAAAATCATGCTCAAGCTCGGCTTAAAAGCCGCGCCAATTTCAACTCAAGTTGTTGCAAGGGAGGGGCTTGCACGAATTGTCTGCGACGTTGCAGTCTTGGCAGGCACGCTCGAGCAAATCGCCAAGGAAATAAGGAACTTGCAGAGGACGGAAATTGGCGAGGCAAGCGAGCCGTTTGGCGAAAAGCAGGTGGGCAGCAGCACGATGGCTCAAAAGCGCAACCCGATTGACTGCGAGAACGTTTGCGGCAACGCGCGCATGGTGCGCAGCTGCGTGGCGCCAGCTCTTGAAAACATTGCACTAGAGCACGAGCGCGACCTTACAAACAGCTCTGCGGAAAGAAGCCTCCTCCCAACTGTTTTCCTGCTTGCAGACGACATGCTCGACAAGATGGCTGAAATAATTTCCGGGCTGCAAGTCTACCCGCAAAAAATGAAGGGGAATTTGGAGCTTGGCCGCGGCGCAATGATGGCAGAGGCAGTGATAACCCAGCTTGTAAAAAAGGGAGCCGGCAGGCAGGAGGCGCACGAGATTGCAAGGAAGGCGTCGATGGCCGCAAGGGACAACAACTCCTCGCTAAAGCAGGAGCTCGAAAAGGAGAAAACAATCAATGAGGCGTTTTCTGCAAGCGAGCTGGAAACACTTTTTGACTACTCAAATTATACTGGAAGCGCCAAGGAAAAGACGCTTGAAGTGGTTTCAAGATGGCGCGCAAAACTATCGCAGTGGAGTGAATCAAAATGAGCCAAGAGCAAAGCGATGGCCTCACTTACGAAAAGTCGGGGGTAGTGGGGCTAGGCAAGGACAAAAACGCCAGCCACTTCTTGAAAGTTAGGGAAACGCTCGCGCTTGCGAAAGGAAGGATAATTGAAACTCCCTTCTGCAACCTCTACCAAACCAACGGCAGCACTTTCCAAAGCAAGGGATGCGACGGCGTTGGCACAAAAGTGCTTTTAGCAGAACTGGCAGGAAAGCACGACACTATCGGAATAGACGCGATTGCAACTGTTGCAAACGACTGCATCCGCAGCGGCGCAACCCCCATTGCGCTCACCAACACAATAGACGCCCCAAATCCCACCCCCGAACTCATCGGGGAGATAATCAAGGGGATTGCAGAGGGCGCAAGGCAGGCAAACTGCCCAGTAGTTGGAGGCGAAACTGCTGGCCTTCCCGACTTGTTCTCTGCAGGCTACATAGTGAACTGCGACTGCGTTGGGGAAGTGCAAGAGGAGAAAATAATCCGCGCAAGCAACCTGCAGGCAGGGGACGCAATAATCGGCTTGCGCTCAAGCGGCGCGCACTCAAACGGAATATCGCTCCTAAGGCGCGCGCTTTTTGCAAAATGGGGCGGAAAATACGGCGCCTGGGATAAAGTGGATGGCTTGGAAAAAGAACTCGTGTTGGAAGCGCTAACTCCCACAAAAATATACGTGAAAGAATTCCTTGAGTTTGCGCAAAAAATGGCGCCAAAGGCCGCGCTGCACGTAACGGGGGACGCGTACAACAAGTTCTCCGTGCTTTCCCAAGGCGGCAGGCTTGGGTTTGAGTTTGACAACTTCTCGCCGCAGCCAATTTTTGAAGTAATACAGGAAGCTGGCAAAATTTCTGACGACGAGATGTTCAAGAGGTTTAACATGGGATGGGGTTTTGCAGTTGTTGTGCAAAAAGAGCAAGTGGAAGACGCGCTGCACCTGCTTGGCAAAGACGCGCAAAAAATCGGCTTGGTAAACGCAAGCGGCCGCATAACAGTCAAGCGCAAAGGCAAGGCAAATATTCTAAGCTAAAAAGGAAGCATTGGATTTTGGGGGGATTTAATTGCAGGGGGAACAAAAAGCTGTTTTGGAAACCAATCTTGAAAAAGTTTCGCTGTTAAAGCGCGGCAAAGTACGCGACGTATACGACTTGCAAAGCCAGCTCCTGCTTGTTGCAACCGACAGGATAAGCGTCTACGATGTTGTGCTGCCAACCCCGATTCCCGACAAGGGGAAGATACTCACGCAGTTGAGCGCCTGGTGGTTTTCAAACACCAAAAGCGCTATTGCAAACCACCTTCTTTCAGCTAACTTGCAGAAATTCCCGCACGAACTGCTTGAAAAATTCTCTTCCGAAGAAAAGGCGGCCCTTGACGGAAGGAGCGCGCTGTGCATCAAGACAAAGCCAATCCCAATAGAATTCGTCGTGCGGGGGTATTTGAGCGGCAGCGGCTGGAGCGAGTACAGGCAGAAACAACAAGTGTGCGGAGTAAAGCTCCCCGCCGGGCTTCGCGAAAGCGACAAGCTGCCCGAGCCGATTTTCACTCCCTCTACAAAGGCGGAGAAGGGCCACGATGAGAACATTGACTTTCAAAAAGCGGCAGACATTGCAGAGCTTGCTGGAATCCCGCGCGAAGTGATGGAGCAACTGCGTGAAAAAAGCATTGAGCTCTACCTTGCAGCCGCACAACTGGCCGAAAAGAAGGGAATCATAATAGCCGACACCAAATTCGAGTTTGGGATGCTCGATGGAAAGGCAATGTTGATTGACGAGGCACTCACCCCGGATTCTTCGCGCTTCTGGCCTGCGGAAAGCTACTTGCCCGGTGGCGCTCAAAAGAGCTTCGACAAGCAGTACGTGCGCGACTACACTGCAGGAACAGGCTGGGATAAGACGCCACCCGGGCCACCGCTTCCGTTGGAAGTGGTGCAAGGAACGCAGGCAAAGTACGCAGAGGCATTTGAAAGGATTACCGGCCAGAAATTCGCTTGAACTTGCATGAAAGAATATGCCAGCAATGTTGTGGAAAAAATGCACAGGATTGAAGTTGGAGTCAGGAAGGGCTTGCGTGACGCGGCAGGCGAAAGGGCTGCAAGGGCGGCGCGCGAAAACTTGGGCGTTCCGGTTCAAGCCGCTCGCTCGATTGAAGTATATACTATCGACGACGCTGGCGCAATTTCACAACAGCAGGCGGAATTTCTCGCAAGGGAAGTGTTTGCCGACTCTGTTGCAAACGAATTCTCGGTAAACGCGCCGCTTGCCAACTGCGAGGAATTCGATTGGGCGGTTGAAGTGGGCTTCCTTCCAGGCGTTACTGACAACGCAGGGGCAACCGCAAGCAAAGCCATTGAAGACGCGCTTGCAGCAAAAACAGGCGCAGCCGCTTACTACAGCGTGCAGTATTTGCTCAAAGGCAGCATTTCGCCGCCGCAGGCGCAAGCGGTTGCAGAGTCGCTTTACAATGGGCAAGTTGAAAGGTTCGAGCTCAAAAGCTCGCGCGAATGGGGCAACGGCTTTGCGCCTTTCGCGCCAAAAGTAGTCATTCCCTCCGCTGTGCAAGACGGCGAGATAAATCTTTCAGTTGACGACGAATCTCTAAAGAAAATAAGCAGGGAAGGGCTGCTTTCGCTGTCTTTGGAAGAAATGCGTGCCGTGAAAAGTTATTTTGAGGAAGCGAGCGTGCTTTCACAGAGGAAGGCCGCAGGGCTTGGGAGCAATCCAACGCGGGCAGAGCTTGAGGCAATAGCGCAGACTTGGAGCGAGCACTGCAAGCACAAAATTTTCAACGCACTTATAGATTACTCTGAGCAGGATGAGGATGGAAACGAAATCCCAAATGCGCGCCGCACGATAAACTCCCTTTTTGACACTTTTGTAAAATCCACTACCGGCTTAGTGAGTGCGGGCAAGCCGCGCGGGTTTCTTGCAAGCGTGTTTTCCGACAACGCAGGCATAGTTGAGTTTGACAACGACAATTACATTGCCGTGAAAGTGGAGACGCACAACGCTCCAAGCGCGCTAGACCCATATGGCGGCGCGCTTACTGGAATCGTCGGGGTAAACCGCGACGTGCTCGGGGCGGGATTGGGCGCCCGGCTTGTTTTCAACACCGACGTTTTCTGCTTCGGCCCGCCAACTATGCAAGTTCCTGAAGGCGTGATTGCGCCAAAGAGGATTTTTGAGGGGGTAAGGCGGGGAGTGGAGCACGGCGGCAACAAGAGCGGCGTTCCAACAGTGAACGGCAGCATCGTATTCGATCCTCGTTTTGCCTACCGGCCGCTGGTATACTGCGGCACTTGCGGAATAATGCCAAAAATTGCAGGTGGAAGGCCTTCGCACGAAAAAAGCGCGAGTGCAGGCGACTTGATTGTAGTTTGCGGCGGGAGGGTTGGAAAAGACGGGATTCACGGCGCTACTTTTTCATCTGCGGAAATAAGCCGCAATTCGCCTGCAGGTGCAGTGCAGCTAGGAGACCCGATCACGCAGAAAAAGACTGCCGACTTTTTGCTAGAGGCGCGCGACGCTGGCTTGTACACTGCAATTACTGACAATGGAGCGGGCGGGCTAAGCAGCAGCGTTGGGGAAATGGCTCGGCTCAGCGGTGGATTTGAGCTCCACTTGGAAAAATCCCCACTGAAATACCCCGGCCTGCAGCCTTGGGAAATCCTCGTAAGCGAGTCACAGGAGAGAATGACTCTGGCAGTTCCGAAAGAAAAACTTGATGAGCTGCTAAAGCTCGCCCAAAGGCACGAGGTGGAATGCAGCGTGCTTGGAGAATTCACTGAAAGCGGCAAATTCCATTGCCTCTACAAAGGAAAAACTGTTGCGCTGCTTGAAATGGGCTTCCTTCACGGCGGAGTGCCGCAAATGAAGCTCAAGGCAAAATGGCGCGCGCCAACCTACTCTGAAATCGAGTTTACAGAACCCTCCAACCAAGAGTACGCAGAAATTTTGAAGTCAATTCTTGGCAGGCTCAACGTATGCTCGAAGGAATACGTGGTGCGACAGTACGACCACGAAGTGCAGGGGGGAAGCGTTGTAAAGCCCTTGACGGGGCATTCAAACAGCGGCCCGAGCGACGCAGGAGTATTCCGGCCAATTCTAGGCTCAAGCGAGGCGATAGTTGTTTCAAACGGAATCTGCCCAAAATACTCCGACCTCGACGCGGCTGCAATGGCAGAATGCGCTTTCGACGAGGCGCTGAGAAACTACTTGGCAACTGGCGGCCAGCTCGAGTACGCAGTGGGGCTAGACAATTTCTGCTGGTGCGACCCTCTCCCTTCCCAAAGCAACCCACAAGCGGAAGAAAAGCTCGCGCAACTTGTGCGGGCCTGCAGCGCAATGAACCAACTCTGCGTTGCCTACAAGTTGCCCCTTGTGAGCGGCAAGGACAGCATGAAAAACGATTACATCACGCAGGAAGGCAAAAGAATCTCAATTCCGCCAACCTTGCTTGCAACAGTTGTGGGAAAAATTACTGACGCCGGAAAGGCGGTTACAATTGATGCCAAAAAACCATGTGATTTAGTCTACGCATTAGGTGAAACAAACAGCGAGCTTGGCGCAAGCGAGTACGCAACACTGAAAGGAAGCGCTAAAGGGTTTGCACCCCGCGTTGATGCGACAAAAGCATATGCACTATACACTTCCCTGCAAAAGGCAATGGAGAGGGGATTGGTTGCATCTTGCCATGATTGCTCGGACGGCGGCCTTGCAGCGGCGCTTGCTGAAACCGCTTTTTCCGGGGGGCTCGGAATGCAAGTGGAACTTGCAAAAGTTCCTAAAACAGAAGGAGTGGCGCGCAATGACGTGGTGCTCTTTAGTGAATCGCAAAGCCGCTTTGTAGCAACCATTCACCCCGAAAATGCGGAAGAGTTTGAAAAAATCATCGCCGAATCGGCAGGCACTTCATTTGCAAAAATTGGTTTGGTAACAGATACCAAAGACTTTTCTGTAACTGGCCTAAACGGCGAGAAAATAATCGGCTGCCCTGTTAGGGAGCTTGAAGCTGCGTGGAAAAAAACGCTCGACTGGTAAAAAACAAAAGGAAAAAGTTAAGTAGGCAAAGGTAATTGGCGATGGAAAATAAAAAAAACACTGGGAAAGCCCAGGCGTGCGTGCTTTACGGCTTTGGCATAAACTGCGACTTGGAAACTCAGTTTGCGCTGCAAAAGGCCGGCGCTCACGCCGAGCGCGTGCACGTCAACGACTTGATTACAGGCGAAAGAAAGCTTGATGAATTCCACTTGCTGGCATTTCCCGGCGGCTTCTCTTTCGGCGACGACTTGGGCAGCGGCAAAGTGCTGGCAAATAAGTTCAAGTTCCGGCTAAAAGGGGAGCTGGAAAAATTCGTCAAGGAAGGCAAGCTGGTAATTGGGATTTGCAACGGATTCCAATCAATAGTCAAGCTAGGTTTGCTCCCTGCCCTGGAAGGCAATTACTTCAGCCAGCAGGCAACGCTTACATTCAACGAAAGCGGGAAATTCGAGGACAGGTGGGTCCACCTAAAGTTCAATTCAAGAAGCCCCTGCGTTTTCACAAAAGGAATGGACACTATTTACTTGCCGGTGAGGCACGGTGAAGGCAACTTCATTGCACGAGAAAAAGAGCTCAAGGAAATTACTGGCAAAAACCTTTTTGCCGCACAGTACTGCTCGCCGGAAGGGGAGCTTGCAGGCTATCCTTTCAACCCCAACGGCTCGATGCAAAACATTGCAGCGCTGTGCGACGAGTCGGGGCGGGTGTTTGGAATGATGCCCCACCCCGAAGCGTTCACCCACTACACCAACCACCCCCGCTGGGCGCGAGGCGAGGCAGACAAGTGGCGCTGCCAAAACGACGGCGAAGGGCCAGGCATACAAATCTTCAGAAATGCAGTGCAATACGCGCAGAAAAACATTTTACGGTAACTAAATAAAAATGTAAATTAAACGAAAGCAAATTCCTACGGCCAAACTAAATCCAAACGAGTTGATTGAATGAATTCCGGCAACGAAAAACAAAAAGTGAAAATAGCAACGCTGGGCAGCCACAGCGCACTGCAGATACTAAAAGGAGCAAAGGACGAGGGCTTTGAGACAATAGTAATGGCTGCAGGAAAGCAGGCAAAACTTTACCGGAGATTCCCACTTGCGGATGAAATAATCGAGCTAGGCCACTACTCTGAATTCCCTGCGCTCGACGAAAAGCTGGTGAAAGAAAATGCAATGCTCATACCACACGGCTCGATTGTCTCTTACACCAGCCTAGAGAAGCTCAATGAAATGAAGTGCAACTACTACGGAAACAAGAAGGTGCTCGAATGGGAGTCAGACCGTTCAAAGCAGAGGCAATGGATGGAAAGCGCGGGCCTGAAAGTTCCAAGGCAATTCAAAAACCCAAGCGACATTGACGTGCACACTATAGTGAAATACTACGGCGCCCGCGGCGGGAAAGGGTATTTTGTGGTAAACAACGAATCGGAATACGAGGCTGGCCTCGACAAGTTCGGCCGCCACCCTGCAACAATGCAGGAATACATCATAGGAGTGCCTTTCTACATCCACTACTTCCAGTCTGCACTAACTGGCGAGCTTGAAGTGATGAGCATGGACAGGCGGTACGAAACCAACGTCGACTCACTTGGAAGGATGCCTCTCAAAAGCCAGCAGGGAATGGTAATAGACCCAAGCTTTGTGGTGGTTGGCAACGCGCCGCTCGTGCTGCGAGAAAGCATGCTTGAAACCGCCTTTGAAATGGGCGAAAATCTCGTTGAAGCCTCAAAGAAATTTGCAGGCCCGCGCGGGCTGTTCGGCCCGTTCTGCATTGAGACCATCATCACGCCGGAACAGGAATTTTTCGTAATGGAAGTGAGCGCACGCATAGTTGCAGGCACCAACTTGTTTGTCGAAGGCTCCCCCTACACTGCACTAAAGTACGACAAGCCAGTGAGCACCGGAAGGAGGATTGCCATGGAAGTCAAGCAAGCGCAGAAAGAAGAGAGGCTTGCAGACATAATTGGGTAAAAATCAGGTAACCTCTAAAAGCAAAAAAACTGAAAAGGGAAAACAATGGAACCACGCGAACTTTTGAAAAACTACGATACGGGCAAGCTCAATGTTGCCACAATAGGCTCGCACAGCGCGCTCGACATATGCTCTGGCGCTAAAAAATACGGCTTGGGCACTATTGCAATATGCACTCCCGGCAGGGAGCAAACTTACGCAAAGCACTACCGCACGCGGCAAAAAAACGGCAGGCAAGTCGGCTGCGTCGACCATACAATTATGCTAGAAAGCTTCAAACAATTAGCTGAAGAGAAAACAATTTCGCTGCTACGTGAAAAAAACGCGTTGTTTATCCCGCACAAGACTCTCTCGGCGCACCTTTCGCAGGCACAAGTAGAATCAATGGCGGTGCCATTTTTTGGCAACCGCTTCCTACTTGCTGCAGAAGAGAGGGCGGGCACATCCAAAGACCAGTCATACCTATTCAAGAAAGCAGGAATACCAATTCCGGAAAAGTTCTCCTCGCCAACCCAAATCGACAGGCTGGCAATTGTAAAGGCAACGGATGAAACGCGCGGCTATTACGAAAGGGCTTTTTTCATTTGCTCAACTCCAGAGGAATACGGGCAGAAAAGCGGGGAGTTGCTGGCAAAGGGAATAGTTTCACAAGCAGGCCTGCAAAAAGCTGTAGTCGAGGAGTTTGTGGTAGGCGCGCAAGTCAACTTCAACTTCTTCCACTCCCCGCTAGACGGCGAAACCGAGCTGTTGGGGACAGACTTCCGCCGCCAGACTAACTTAGATGGCCTTCTTAGAATCCCTGCAAGGCAGCAACTTGAATTGCAAGAAACCGGCTTTAGGGACACGACAGTGGAAGTGGGGCACGTTGCAAGCACAGTGAGAGAAAGCTTGCTCGAGCAGTCATTCGACGCTGCAGAAAAATTTGTTAAAGTATGCGCGCAAGAGTATTCTCCAGGCATAATCGGGCCTTTTGCACTGCAGGGCGCGATTGTGCAAAAGAATGGAAGGGAGCAATTTGTTGTTTTCGACGCTTCGCTGCGATCCCCAGGCTCTCCGGGAACGCGCTTCACACCCTACTCACACTACCTCTACGGGGAAGGAATAAGCACCGGCGAGAGGATTGCCCAGGAAATAGTCAGGGCTACAAAAGAAGGCACGCTGGAAAAAATAGTCACCTAAATTCGCAAGTTGAATTAAATGAAAATACCACTCAAGCAACTAGAATACCACTATGCGAATGCCGCAATCCCCAGTTGGAACGCCAGGCAAGACTCAGAGAGAAAAGACAAGTGCGGAGTGATCGGCATAGTTTCTTCCGGCGGCAGCGTTGCAGGTGATTTGGCAAACGGGCTTTTGGCATTGCAGCACCGCGGGCAGGAAAGCGCAGGCATTGCCACCTTCCACGAAGGAAAACTGCATTTGATGCGCGACATGGGGTTGGTTTCGGAAGTGTTTGCGCGAGCGCCCCGCGGCTTGGGTGGAAGCATAGGAATCGGGCACGTGCGCTACTCAACTACAGGTGAGTCGCAATTGTGCAACGCCCAGCCAATGGTGGTGAAAACACCTTGGCTTGAAATGGCAATTGGTTTCAACGGCAACATCGTAAACTACGCAGAGCACAAAAAGGCGCTCGAAGAGAAGGGAGTCTTGCTTGAAAGCACTACCGACACTGAAGTCATAGCACACATGCTTGCGCTCGAATACAAGAAATCGGGTGACTTCCTTGAAGCCTTCGCGCACTTGATGCGGGAGCTCGACGGGGCGTACTCAATAGTTGCGCTTACCGGCCGAGGGGAGCTGCTTGCAGCGCGCGACCCAACCGGCTTTCGCCCACTCTGCATTGGCGAACGCGACCGCCCGGCAATAGACGGGCAGGCAGTGGGCGAAAAAGACATTGTGATTGCAAGCGAGACTGCTGCGCTTGACGCAGTGGGCGCAAAGTTTGTTCGCTACTGCCAGCCCGGCGAGGCGCTAGTCCTAGGGAAGCAAAACAAGTCAGGCATTGTAGGGAGCGCAAAGCGCACGGCCCACTGCATGTTCGAATGGGTTTACATTGCCCGGCCCGACAGCGTGATTGAAGGGAAGCTGGTAATGGACGTGCGCGAAAGGCTTGGCTCAAAGTTGCACGCGCTATACCCTCAGTTGAACGAAAAAATTGACTTAGTCGTGCCAATCCCTGATTCGGGCAGAAGCGCCGCATTCGGGTACTCCAAGGCATCGGGCGTCCCAATTGCAGAAGCAATCCAGAAAAACAGGTACGTTCACAGGACTTTCATAATGCCTGGCAGCGAGAGGCGCGCAGGCGCGGTCAAAATGAAGCTCAACCCAGTTGCCAGCCTCCTTAAGGGAAAAAGAGTTGCATTGGTTGACGACTCGATAGTGCGGGGGACAACGATGAACAAGATTGTGCAAAGCGTTCGCGACGCAGGCGCCCTGCAAGTGCATCTTCTGATTGCCTGCCCTCCAATCATTTCACCGTGCTACATGGGAGTTGATTTTCCAACTTACGGAGAGCTTGCTGCCGCCAACGGCAACAGCATTGAAAGCATTAGAAAGCAAGTGGGCGCCGACTCGCTCAACTACATGAGCGTGGAAGGGCTGGTGGAATGCATTGAAATGCCAAAAGACTCGCTTTGCACGGCCTGCATTACCGGCGAGTACCCGCTCAAAAAACAGCCGGAAATAAAAGCGTAAGAAACCGCAAAAGAAACGAAAAGGAAACCAAAAAAAAAAACAATCCAAGCCAGTGAAATAAGATGGAGAAACTTAAAATCGGGGTTTTGGCAAGCACTCGCGCAACTGACTTACAGGCAATAATTGACGCAATAGCTCAAGGAAAGCTCAACGCCGAAATAAGGGTGCTAGTGAGCAACAATCCAGAATCCTTTGCACTTGAAAGGGCGCGTTCGCATGGAATCAAGGCGGTTTTTGTAGGCTCACAAGGAAAAACCCGCGAGCAATACGATGATGAAGTTGCGCGCATAATGGAAGCAGAGGGCGTCCAGCTCATCTTACTGATAGGCTACTTGCGCTGGCTCTCAGCGCCGTTTGTGCAAAAGTACTCGAACCGCATTATGAACGTGCACCCCTCCCTTTTGCCGGCTTTCCCAGGAATGGACAAGGCGGTTCACGAAAGCGTCCTTTCAGCAGGCTGCAAGATTACCGGCTGCACAGTGCACTTTGTGGACGAGGGGCAGGACACTGGCCCCATAATAATCCAAGGCGCAGTACCCGTACTTGACAACGACACTGCCGACAGCCTAAAGGAACGAGTGCAGCAGGCAGAAAAAAAGTGCCTTGTAGAGGCAGTCAGGCTATTTAGCAAAGGAAGGCTGAAAGTTGAAGGGAAGAAAGTTTTCACAATGAAATGAATGCGAGTACAAAAAGTTCGCAATACAACAATTTCAGGGGTTTTACGATTGGCTGCGAAAATAATTGACGGAAAGGCAATAGCAGAGGGCATTCTTGCGCAGACTAGCGCAAGGGTAGCGCAGCTCAAGAATGAAACCGGCAGGGTGCCGGGCCTTGCGGCAGTGCTTGTTGGAGATGACGCTGCAAGCAAATTGTACGTTGCTAACAAGAGGAAGGCTTGTGCGAGAGCAGGAATTTACGACGAGCTCCACCACTTGCCAGGAGATTGCCATGAAGACGAGTTAGTTGTTTTGATAAACAACTTGAACAACGACCCCAAAATCAATGGAATTCTGGTGCAGCTGCCTCTTCCATCGCACATCCACAAGGAGATGGTGCTTGACGAAATTGCTTTGGAGAAAGACGTTGATGGGATAAGCAGCCTCAACTTGGGAAAGCTTGTAAGCAGGGAAGAGTGCTTCACGCCCGCAACTGCCTTGGCAGTGCTAAAATTGATTGAAAGCACTGGAGAAAAAGTTGAAGGAAAAAACATCGTCGTAGTTGGTGAAAGCGTGCTCATAGGGAGGCCCGTTTCTTTCCTGCTTCTCAACCAGGGAGCTACTGTGACAACTTGCCACAGGCACACCAAAAACTTGGCAGAGTTTACCAAGAAGGCGGAAGTGCTGGTGAGCGCGGTTGGAAAGCCCAACTTGATCACCCACGAGATGGTGAGGGAAGGCGCAATAGTGATTGACGTTGGAATAACCGAAGTGCTGGGAGAGAATGGAAAGAGAAGGGTAGTTGGCGACGTTGACTTTGAGGCAGTGAAACAAGTCGCTTCGTGGATTACGCCCGTCCCCGGTGGAGTAGGGCCGGTCACCGTGGAAATGCTTTTGAAAAATACTGTGAAAGCATTCGAGCAAGCTATTTGAGCAAGTTAGTGAAAAATTCTTACTCGCTTAGGCTCTATTGGAATTACTCCAAAACCTGTCCTAAAAGAATGCAAGTTAGTGGGCAAATTTCTTAAAAATGCGCTCCGGGTTTTCAACTCATTATTTACAAACGGATGTTTTGTCAAGACATACTTTACTTTCACTGGAACACCTAATTCTTTTAGTTGCATCGCATGATACTCAATGTCACAAGCATGAGTGTAACCTACAATTAGAACATGGCTCTTGTTTTGCAGCGCCTGTCGAAGCATCTCGCTGCTCCTTTTGAAGCTCAACGAATCGTATTCGGGTCTATTCCCGCCGTGCCTGGCAAGGTCTTGGTCAACACAAAGGCCAAAATGCTCTACAGTCTCAACGCTGCACCCTTTAGACAGAATTCGCTGGCCAATTTTTTGGAAAAACTGCCCCTGTGGACCTAGAATAAACGCTGGATTCAATTCCTCATCACGGCCCGGAAACTCCATTGAAACCTTCTGGCGGGGTTTTAACACACGAGACAAATAACCGCCAACCATTTCGGCGAATTCAAGCTCGTGGGGCACACCAATTACCAAGAGGGGCTTTTGCATGAGAAAAAGTTGTTGAAAGGGCTTAATATCCTTTCAACTAGCCGCGCAATTTATTCATGTGCGCAACTCTTTTTTCTATAAGCTGCGCGGTGCCAATGTCTTTGCGACAAAATACGCTGCCTCGAATGTGCGCAGATGCGGCACGCGCCATTTCCTCTGCCTCAAGCAAGTTTTTTCCAGTGCCGAGCACTGCAACAGAGCGCGAGGAAGTTGTAAGCATCACGCCTTCGCGCTGCTCAATAGAACCGTAATACAGTTTTGCGCCGCTTTGCTCAATTGCCTGCTTGTCAACCAAAACCTGCTTGCCGCGCATTGGGGCGTCAGGGTATCCTTCGGGAACAAAGTACTTGCAGACGCTTGCAAGGGGCGCAAACTCAAGCTCGCCTGCCTGCGCCAAGTTTCCTTGCACTGCCATCCTGCAAAGCTCGGAGAAATCGTTTTTGAGCAACGGCAGAGTATTCATTGTTTCTGGGTCGCCAAAGCGCGCGTTGTACTCGATGAGCTTGACGCCGTCGGCAGTTGCCATAAAGCCTCCGTAAAGCACGCCAACGTATTTTCCGCCAAGCTCGCGCTTGATTGCAGGCAGGACTTTCTCGGTTATTTTCTGCGCGGACTCTAAATCCTCTTTTGAAAGAAACGGAAGCGAATGGTTTTCGCACGAGTAAGAGCCCATTCCGCCCGTATTTGGGCCTTTGTCGCCGTCAAAGGCGCGCTTATGATCCTGTACAGGAGGCGTATGCAAGAGCGTGTCCCCGTCGGTGATGCTCTGGAGGGAAAACTCCTCTCCCTCAAGCTTTTCCTCAACTACAACTCCCATTCCCGAATCGAATATTTCCTTTGCCCACGCTGCAGCCTCGTCAACCGAATTTATGTGCTCGCCCCACACCTTTACGCCCTTGCCGCCCATCACCCCATCTGCCTTGACTGCGCAGGGGCCTATTTCCTGCACAAAGAGGCGCAAGTCTCCGAGGTCTTCGGCGGTTGTAAAAACGCGGAATTTGGGCTGGCCGGCAATTGCGTTTCTTTTCATCAGCGAGCGCGCAAAACCCTTGCTTCCCTCTAGCTGCGCAAACCGTTTTGTTGGGCCAAATGAAACAACACCAACTTCTGCAAGCGCGTCTGCAACTCCTTCTATTAGTGGCGCTTCCGGCCCCATTACCGCAAAGTCAACTGACTGCTCTAGCGCGTACTTGCATATTTTTTCCGAGTCAGTGACTTTGGTGAGGAAAAAGTTTTCAGAGAGCTGCATTATGCCAGGGTTGGCGTGAGCCATTATGGAATACAATTTCGTGTCGCTGTTTTTTGCCAGTGCCTGCGCTATTGCGTGTTCTCGCGCGCCGTGCCCAATCAAGAGGATGTTCAAATAATTCACCTAGTTAGATTAACAAATCAATTAGCAGCGCAAGCTTTAACTTTCTTTTTTGTGCGCTCGACTAGCGTTGCGGCATGAATCCGAAGGCTTTGCCGGGCTTTGCTTTCTTCAAGTAATCGGCAGCCTCACGGTTGAGCAGGAACATCTTGCCGTTGTAGCGTGAAAAAACGAGGTGCGTTACCGGGCCGCGCTTAAGGCTTCTTTTTTCGATTTCGCCTATGGACTTCATTGCGCCTGCAAGCTGGGCCAACTCATCGTTTTTTCTCGCGCGGCTAAAAAGCGCGCTGAAAGCATATACCCCGAGGGCTCCAACGCCGCCCATTGTAAAAAGAAATTTGGGCTGCACGCCGGCCTCAAGTTGCTTAAGCAGCACGGTTGAAAAAACTCCGGCAACTGCCGTCGTTAAAAAATCGCCGACACTCCGGTCCTTTCCAGCCTTCTTCAAGCCCAAATGAATGTCTGCCGGGTTGACGATCTCGAAATGCCTTCCTTGCTCGAAGCCCCCGCGCCTCAAAATCGATTTCAGCGTGAGAAACCTGCCCAAGAGCTTGCCAGTAGGCCTTCGCCCAGTGCTTTTCCCTCTAGTTGCAGCCGGTTCCATGAGCATAAGTTAGGCAGGCAATTAAAAAAGCCTACTGGTAAATCGGGAATTTGCTGCACAAGTCTACTACTTGGCTTTTGACGCTCTCGAGAACTTGCGCGTTGTCGTGGCCCTCGATTGCCTTTGCCATAAGCTCTCCCACCAGCTTCATTTCGCCCTCGCGCATGCCACGCGTTGTAAGCGTAGGCGTTCCAAGGCGTATGCCGCTTGGGTCAAACGGTTTTCGGGGGTCGAAGGGGACGGTATTTTTGTTGACGGTAATGTGCGCCTTATCGAGGGCAACTTCCGCCTGCTTGCCAGTAACTCCCTTGTTTTGCAAGTCAACAAGTATCAGGTGGTTGTCGGTGCCGCCAGTGACCAGGCGAAGGCCGCGTGCAGTGAGCTCCTCGGCGAGGGCCTTGGCGTTTTTCACTATCTGCGCAGCGTATTGCTTAAACTCCGGCTTGGATGCCTCAAGGAAAGAAATTGCCTTTGCCGCGGTAATGTGGTCGTGGGGACCTCCCTGCAGGCCCGGAAACACTGCCTTGTCAATCTTTTCAGCAAACTGCTGCTTGCACATTATTATCGCAGAGCGCGGCCCGCGCAAGGTTTTGTGCGTGGTGGTCATTACAACGTCAGTAAATGGGAAGGGCGAGGGGTGCACTCCGCCAATTATCAGGCCGGAGATGTGCGAAATGTCTGCAAAGGATATTGCACCGACTTCCTCGGCTATTTCGCTTATTCTCTTGAAGTCAATTATGCGCGGGTAGGCTGTTGCGCCTGAAACAATTATCTTGGGCTTTACTTCAAGCGCCTTTGTGCGCAGCGCGTCGTAGTCAAGCAGCTCGTCTTCCTTTCGAACGCCGTACTGCACGAACTTGTATGCCCTGCCTGAAAAATTCACCGGGTGGCCGTGGGTGAGGTGGCCTCCTTCAGATAGGGACATTCCCATTGCAGTGTCGCCAAACTCGAGCAAGGCAAAGTAGACTGCAATGTTTGCCGGCGAGCCGCTGTATGACTGCACGTTTGCGTGCTCTGCGCCGAAAAGCTTTTTTGCCCGCTCTATTGCAATTCGCTCTACAACGTCTGCAAACTCGTTTCCGCCGTAATAGCGCTTGCCAGGGTATCCTTCGCTGTACTTGTTTGTTAGAACAGAGCCCATTGCCTGGAGCACTGCGGTGCTGACGATGTTTTCTGAGGGAATCATTTCAAGGACAGTCTGCTGGCGTTGTAACTCGCCGCGCATTGCGGCTGCAATTTCAGGGTCTGTTCTTTCAACTTCGCTAAAAAAGTCCATGTTTTCCCACCACCCGCACGGCTAATCAAGAGCCTTAAACAAACCTTTTACAAACAGTTTTTTAAAAATTAATAAGGGTTTGTTTTGAATGAATTCTAAGGGGATTTGGAAGGGCTTGAAAAAAACGGATAAAAAAGCGCTGCGGACACGCATGATTACAGCACGCGCAAGGCTCTCGGAAAAATTCGTTGAGAGGGCTAGTGCAATAATTTGCTCAAAACTTGCTTCAACCCCGCAGTTCAAGAAAGCCGAAAGCATCCTTTTCTACTACCCAATTGGAAATGAGGTGGACTGCCGCCCTGCAATGGAAAATGCATTTGCGGAAGGCAAGCGCGTGTTTTTACCGCGCATTCGCGGATGGAAGTTTGACATAGTTGAAGTGAAAAGCTTCCACTCGCTGGATGGGATGAAAAAAGGCGAGTTAGGCGTGCGGGAGCCTAAAGGGAACAGCACGCCTCTTGAAAAAATTGATTTGATAGTGGTTCCCGGCGTTGCCTTCGATGGAAACGGCCACAGGATTGGTTACGGCGGCGGATATTACGACGTGCTTCTAAAGAAAAGGAAAAACAAAAGGCCGGCTGCAATTGGGTTGTGCTACTCGAAGTTGCTGCTGGTACGAAAAATTCCTTGCGAGGCGCACGACAAGCAAGTGGATTATATTGTTTCAGAAACTAAGGTAATTGGTTGCAGCAAAAAGGGCAGGAAGTGAGCAAGTTGGACAATCCAAAGGAAGTATTTCCAGGAGTTTACAGGATAAACAACAGGCTGGCAACGCAAAACCTAGCCCCCGGCAGACGCGTGTACGGAGAAGAGCTGCTTAACATTGGCGGAAAGGAATACCGCAACTGGGACTTGCACAGAAGCAAGCTTGGCGGCGCAATATACAAGGGCTTGCGCGAGCTTGACATCCGGCCTGGCGCCAGCGTGCTCTACTTGGGCGCGGCAAGCGGGACAACTCCTTCGCACGTGAGCGACATTGTTGGAGAGGAGGGGCTTGTTTTCTGCGTTGAAATGTCTGCGCGTACAGTGCGCGACTTGTTGAAAGTATGCGAGCAGAGGCCAAACATGCTCCCCTTGCTTGGCGACGCGCGCTTCCCGCAAAATTACGCGGATGTGGTAGAGGAGGAGGCGGGTGGTAAAGTGGACGTGCTTTACCAGGACGTTGCCGACCCGGAGCAGGCGCGCATTCTGGAAGTGAACGCCGAAAAGTTCCTCAACAAAGGCGGGAGCGCGTTGTTGTGCCTTAAGGCGCGCAGCATTGACGCAACCGCCAACCCCGAAAAAATCTTTGCGGAAACCAAGAAAAAGCTGGAAAAGAGCTTTGAGCTAATCCAGCAAATTGACTTGGCGCCCTTCGACAAGGACCACTTGTTTTTGAGCCTGAGAAAAAAGTGATAGTTGAGGTGGGCATTTGAACTTGCACGGCTCTGGACACCAGGAAAGGAATGTCCAGCTTGCAGTAAGGCATCTTGGAAAACCGCAGCTAATTGCCGCGCAAGTAAGTGAGCACGGGGACGACTTGAAACAAGCTAGGCGCGCCTATGAAACTATTGTGGGCGAGCACCACGACCAGCTAAGCGAGCAGGGAGTCGTAGGCCTGCCAAAAAGGGAAACGTTTTCCAAAGAAGTTGCCAGAAAGCTGCTTAACCTGCACGCTGCAGTGCTTCTCGAGAGAAGACTGCATGATGTAAAAAAGAATAAATAAAAAGAAAAATTAGGAAACGCTAGTTAGCCAGTCTTGTTTGCTGCAGCTGCCACAGAGGCAATTGGCGCGAGGTTGGCGCACAAGTCCGGCCGCGCCCTGCAAACACCGTCCCTTATGTCGGAGGGCTTTGTTGCAAGGAAGATGTTCTTGCAGTCAAGTACAAACGCCGGAAGGTACTTGGCCTTGCTTTGGAACTCGTAGGTAATGTCTGCCTCGGAAACGTCCTGTCCGATGTCGACGTAGGGGACTTCGCTTGCAAGGCAGGCCGAGAACTGGGTTCGATTCAAGCCGAGCTGCGAAGAGTAGTTCTTGAAAACTTCGATTGACGACTCAATTGAACGAGTAGAGTTGTTTGAGTCAAGCCTCCACTCGCCGGGGGCAAGCACTGTTGCAAATAGCTTATCTGCAAATTCCGAGCTCTTGTTCTGGTAGCGAGCGCAGTCCACTGCCTCGGATGCGTTAAGCGAGAGGGGGGCGTCTACAGTCGGGTAGTGCCTGAACTTGTATTCGAGCTTTCCGCCAAATTCTGCCACGACTTTCTTAACTTCAGCCTGGACTGCCGCACAAGTTGGGCAGTCAAAGTTGGCAAACTGGTAGAACCGCGCGCTTGAGTTGCCGGGCTTGCACTCCAGTCCAATCATTGTTTTTGAAGTCGTCACAAAGCCAAGCGCGTTTATGCGGTAGCCTTGGTCGGCTTGCGGCTGGCTCTGCATTGCAGTGTGAAGCGAGGGGTTCTTTAGAGCCTCTGTTTCAGAGAGGTAGAGGGCCGGAAGAGAGTAGAAACCAAGCTTTCGCACACTTGAAAGCTTTCCTGCAACGTCCTGCAACTCTACAGTCAGGCCTTGCCCTGCAAGCGCACTCTGCGCCGCGGCAACTTCCTTCAATGCTGGCTCGGCAAATGCGTCAGTGGAATCGTAGATTAACCGCAGCACTACTGCGGGGGGCTTTATTTTTTGCTCAATGACTGAAATCCTCTGTTCTAGCGCGCCAATCTTTGCCGAAAGGTCGGACGGCTGCGCGCTTGGCGGCGCTATCTTAGAGTAAGTGAACGCAAAGCAAGCCAAGGTGATTGCTAGAACTATTGCAAGCCCTACTGCAAAATCCTTTTTTGAAACGCCGTTATGAGAATAACTTCCATCCACTTAAACCACCCCAAAAACCAAAACTGCACGAAAACCAATTATAAAAACACTCTAGATGCGCCTACAATGCATGCAACAAATAGGGAACAGTAAAGGTATGGCGCAAAATCGTTAAAAGACTTTTGCAAGGGGGCAACAAACAGCTATTTAAGCCAAAAAAGCAAACTTTCTGCTAGGTAAAACCAATGGCAAACTTGTCCAACTTATTTAGGAAAATCCCGGTAGACAAAGCAGTCAAGAAAGCCAGAGGATGGATTAGGGGCAAAACAGGGCCTAGCGGGCGCGAAATGCTTCGGGAAGCTGAAAGGATCGTGCGCCTTCGCACCAATGCCAACTATCGCACCAGCCTTCTAAAAAGGCAGACTACACTGGAGCTTTTAGAAGAACTTAAGCTGCTTGAACGCAATTCCGGCACTGCAGAAAATGACCAAGCGTCCATTGAAGAAGCTTACAGTAGCTTGGCTGATAAAAAATCGGACGAGTTTGAACGGAAGGCCGAACAAATTAACGCAGAGGTAAATCTACGCCAAAACAGGAGAGTGATGAAGCTTGCCACTGCCAATGCGCTTAGGGTCGCGGGAATTAAGAGCAAGTCAGAGGCAAGGAAAGTATTTCGCATAGTCGAGCCAATAACCGAGCCACTGCTCCAGAAAGGCGCGTTACCAATAACTTCCAAGGCAATAAGCAGGGACTTGAATGAATTGCTGGGAGAAAAACGGCATAGGCAGTTTGCCATCGCACTTAGGCACTCGATAACCAAGGCAAACACCGTATTCGACAAAGTTGAACAGCTTAAGGAAAGGAACACGCTGTACGCTCAACGGCTTTTAGCTGCGCTCAAAAAGCACGGCAGCGGCAAATAAAGAAAGTTGCAAAATATGAGAGTCAAGCAAGGCGCGCACGCGCAACCAGGGGCTCACAGCGTAGTTTTTAAATGAAGTTTGCGCAATAAGATTGGGAAAAATATGGCTGACGGTGGGTTAGTTTCATCCGTCGAGGAAGGGTGGGAAAGTTTCCTTGACTGGAGCGAAGAGCGCGGGCTGCGCTTAAGGTCTATCACCGACGCTATCGAGGAAAAAGGAATTCCATCGCTGCCGGCATTCCTTTTGTTCCTGCTGCTAATTGCAGTCGGCTTGTTCGTGTTCTTGGGCCCAATACTTTCAGGCCCGCAGACTGGCGAATTGCGAGTAGTGCTCACAGACGAGCAAGGAAAAGCCATCCAGGGGGCGCTGGTAAAAATTTCCTCTACAGCTGGCTCACCAACCTTTGCGCAGGTAAGTGACTACACTAACGGGGAAGGAAAAGTTTCCTTTAGGGGAATCAACGCGGAAAAAGCGGTTGTAAGCGCGTCGTTTGCAGGCTATTCTGACTCGCAGCAGGAAGTGGAAGTTCAGGCGGGAAAAGCCTTGCCAGTTTTGCTTTCATCTACAAGAATTGTGCAAAAAACCACCGGCGTAAAACTGAGCATTTCCGGGCCCACTGAAGGCCTCAACACAAAGACTGAACTTCAAGACGAGTACTACAACACAATTGACCAAGGCACTGGCCTCAACCCAAGCTTTACTGTAAAGGAAGGGCAGTCTTTCAGCCTGAGGGTGAGCGCGCCGGGCTTTAGCGAGCAATACCTAGTGAACCAAAAGGCGGGCCGAAGCGACGTGTTTCTTGCAATTGAGCTAAAGCCGATTGCCGCAAAGCCGCCCGCAAAAATTCGCGTGCTTGCAATAGACAGGCAGAGAAAGCCGGTTGCAAACGCGTCAGTGCAGATAATCCACGCCACTACGGGCGCACTGCTAGCCAACCTCACTTCCGGCGAGGACGGGATCACGCAGCAAGCCCAGCTCGACGCAGGCACGCAATTCAAGGCAAGCGCTTCAAAAGACGGGTATTCGACTTCAACAAGCGCGCTTGCCAACGCAGATGCAGACGCGCGCGTCGAAGTAACCCTCAATTCGCTCCAAGACGCGCAAAAGCTTTTCGTCGAAGTGCGGGACTCGGATGGAAAGGCAATTGACAGCCCGACAGTGAGGCTTTACCAAAAGACTGAAGATGGCTTCCAGCTCTCTAAGGAAGTAAACCCCCTTGATGGAAAAGCCGAATACCTGGTTGAAGGCAGCAAAGACTACCTGCTCACTTCGTGGGCGCCAAGCTACTTGCCCAACTCAATCACGGCAGTAAAGCCAGGCACGCGAGTGGTGCAACTTGCAAAGGCAACTGGCGACAACAGCGCAAAAATCAAGGTGCACGCAAAGAACTTTGACGGAAGCGACGGCCAGGCAACAAGCGTTGCGCTGCGTTCAACCGACGGAACGCCGCTGGGCATTCCTGAAAAAATCACGGGAGTGGACGGCGTGCAAATATTCGACGCAGCGCCGCTTGGAAGCCTGCTTGTCCTGGCTGAAGGGAAAGGCAGGAAGGGCAGCGCAACTGCGGCTCTAAAAGCAGGTACGCAAGACGTTGAAGTAATACTTGCAAGGGCAAGCGGAAAGGTAAGGGCGCGGGCAATAGATTCGTTTTCCAAAAAGCCAATTTCCAACGCACTGGTGTCGGTTGACGGGCTCAACCAAACAAATTGCAGGACTGGCTCCAACGGCGAGTGTTCGCTGCAGGCACCGGAATTCCCTGGCGCAACTGCGGCAATTTCAGCGCCAGGCTACGAGGACTACTTGAGCTCTTCTTTTGCAATCACCCCAAATGCGGAGTACGTGCTTGAAACGCAGCTGTTCCCGCTTAGCGTGCGCGCAACAACCAAGCTCACTTTCCTGGGCTTTTTTGACTCGCGTGGAAACAAGGCAACCGAGCTTTCTCCTGCAAGCAATTACCTGGCGCGCTTTCTTTTGCGCTCGCCTACAATAGGTTTCAACGCAGCACAGGCATTCATCTCAGTTGGCAAGAGGAACGAAAACCTCGACGCCTCGAGCGCCACGATTACTTCGTTTGACGGCGCTGGCTCAACCGGCGCCTTTGCAGGAACTGGCTTTGAGCTTGCAGGCTCGCTTCCAATTGCAAGCAACGCCAGTGCGCTTTCTCCACTCCCAAGCAACGCGCCGGAAGCTGCGGTTTCAGGCGCGCATGATTACAAGTGGGTGCAGTTCGAGTACCCTAAGTTCATAGGCACTAGGGAAATTTCTGTTGGAGTGAACACAAAACCCATAAAGAGCGGCAGCGTTGAAATCCACTACAGGACGGCTTTTGCAGCTGGGCAAGGGGTTGTGCGCAACCCCGACGATGCCGGCGCAGGAGTGGGCAAAAGCGATTTGCTTGCAAACGACTTTGTTGAAGTTGCTCCAATAGGCTTTGGCGGGGAATGCGACCGCGATGCCTGCGTGCAGCTTTTCTTCCAAGATGCTTCAGGCAAGAGGCCCTTGGCAGGGTATGAAACTGACTTGGGAAGCGAGTTCAAGCTCTCTTTCTCGGCTTTTGCAGGAAACGAATCACTGCAAGCGTACTTGGAAACCAGCTCTATTGCAATCGGCATACTGGGCGGCGAGAGCGGTTCTGCGCAAATACTGCCGCAAAACGACGCGGCAACTGGCAGGCAGGCAATAAGCGTGCCCGTTGCGCCTGGCGGGGAAGGCTTTTTCGCGCTGCGCGGGCAGAGGCTCTCAAACGGCGCGCTGCTAAAGTTCACTCTCAAAAACAAGGGCGCAACCGCTTTTGAAAAATCTGTTTACGTGCGCCTGACTTCGCAAGGCATCCCTACCTTGAGGGCCGCCGTTTCACCACAAGTGCTTGTGGCATTGAAGCCAACTTCAGTTCAATTCACGGTAACCGACTCGCTGGGAATTCCCGTGACTGGCGCGAGAGTGACAATCGGCTCTGTCGACGACGTAGTTGGCAGGCCGGTTGAGGCAATAGAGGGAGGGCAAAACGGGAGGTACGCTGCAGGGGAAGTCGTTGCGGCAGGGGTTGGCAGCGCCAGCTACGTTGTTGAAGCAACTGGCTTTGCAACATTGCGCTCGACTTTGCGCGCAAACGCCAACAAGCTAATGGAACTCAAGCAGGAAAAACTCGAGCTCAACGTGCTTTCACGCAACGACGTGATAAGCGGCGAGTTTAGCGCAAGCAATTTGGTTGACAACGAGCTTTCCGCATCTCTTTTCATAGTCAAGGAAGGCACGCCGCAAATACTAGACTTGTCAATTGAGCCAAGCACTGCAAGAGTGGGAAGGAAGGCGAGCCTAAACGGCATACTGCAGGCAAGAATTGCCGACTACGTTTTGGGAATAGCGCAAAAGCAAGGTGGCCTTAACGAGACAATCATTGGCAAGGTAATAATCACTGCAAGGACTGGCGCAACCAGGCAAACGCTGGAACTGCCTTTTGTTGCAAGGGCTTCAATAGCGCAAGTTGCAATAGACTCCGCCTGGCAGGCAGACAAGGACCAAGTTGACTTTACACTCTCATCGCCAAGCGGCCTGACGCAAACAGTTGAGCTTGCCGTCACAAACAACGCACCCCACCCGCTGCTTTTCAACCAGCAGCTCAACGCACAGGGAGTGCGGGTGAGCCCATTGTCGCTTGAAGTGCAGCCGGGAGAAACAGGAGTGTTCAAGCTCACTGCAACAAAGCGCGCAAGCCTCTCGGGAGGATGCGTTTTCGAGCAGGCTGGCAACAAAGGCGAAATAGGCTTGCACGCCTCGTTCCAAGGGATTACCAGCAAGAAGATCGTGCCAATTGCAATAACGCTTTCTGCAAGCGGGAGCTGCCTGCCCAACGCGCCACAAAAACTCTCGCTGCCAATTGCATTGAGGGCTGACTTGCCTGCAGGCTCGAAAGTAAGGAAAAACCAGGACGGCAGCTATTCTGCGCTCTTGCCTGACACGCAGGTAGTGGGCTTTTCACAGGCGGCAATCGCAGACGGCAACCAAGTGAGCCTGCCAAGCGGCGAGGAAATAATACTCGACGGAAAGCTCGTGTCAGTTTCATCCAACGGCAGCACGCGCTCGTTCGCACTTCCTTTCGACGCAGTGCTTTCAATCCCAAACGGAATCGCAGTAATAAGGAGGGAAGGCAAGTTCCTTGCAATACTCGGAGACTCGCAGCTATCACTTCCAGCAACCGCGCTTTTTGCAGACACTAAAACTGAAAAGCAGGCGCGCGTGCAAGCAGGGGAGAGGATTGAATTCACCGGCCTGCCCACCCTCGATGCTGCAACAAACCCGCAAGTGGCGCTTCCTGCAAAAATTGTCTTCCACTTCCCGCCCAACTCGCTTTTGCGCAACGGAGAGGACAATAGCCCCACCTTGCAGCTGCCAACAGGCGAAGTATTCGACTTCTCAATAGAGGCTATTGTAGACAAGCAGAACCGCGACGGCAGCGCAACAATTTCCGCCCCAGCGGGCACAAAGCTGCTTGTTCCACCGCAGTTTTACAACAAGCTGGCAGACAACGGGTTTTCACTGCAGCTGCCGTTTGCAGTTGACGCGGAAATATCGCCAGACATTGATACAGTGCAAAGGCGCGGCAACGTAGTCGCATTCCTGCAAGACTACGACCTCCTGCTGCCCTCTTTGGCGCGCTTTGTTGCAACGCAGGGAGGAAAGACGGCAGCGCTCAGTGCAGGCAGCGTGCTCGAATTCCACTTAATAGACGGCAGCGCACTCTCGAAAAACAATTTCGCCAACCTGCCAGTAGACTTGCTTCTCACAATTCCGGGGACGGCTAGAGTGGATGAGTCAACTGTGTCAAAGACAGTGGCATTAGAGGGAGGGGCAGTGCTTGGCCTGCCTTCGGAAGCAACCCTTGGCCAAAAGCAAGTTGATGGCTCTCGCGTTGCGCAAGTCCCTGCAGGAACGCAGTTTTCAGCCCCCCCGTCGTTTATGCAAACGCTCCCGCGCGGCGGATTCCGCCTCTCCCTTCCATTCCCCTACTCAATTGGAGTTGCAGCTGGGACAAAACTAATCGACAGGCAGAACGGCAAGCTTGCAATACTACCGGCATACGACGTGCTGCTGCCTGCAAGCGCAACTTTTGCCGAAAAAGACGGGCTGCTTGTCTCAAGCGCAGTAAAGCCCGGACAAACAATAACAATCACTCCACCGCCAGACATTTTGCTTTCAAACAACGTGAGGGTGGTGCTGCCGTTCGACTTGCAGGTAAAGCTCCCGGCAGACGCGCGAGTCAAGCAGCTCTCCGACACAACCGGCGTGCTCCTGCCAGGCAACCGGCCGCTTGGGATAAAGGAAGTTTCAACTAGCGGAAACGATTCAGTCGGCCGCGCCCCCGCAGGAACGCCGCTTGCGCTGCCGCCAGAAATGGTTTCAGTAGCAACCAATTCAACAACTACAATTTCACTCTCGCTTGAGGCAACCTTGTTTTTTGAAGACAAGGCGCAGATACTCCGCGGTGCAACTCAAATTGAAGTTGTAGGCAGCGGCTACAAGGCATTCCTCCCCTCTTCAACGCGCCTTGCAAAATCAGATACTGGCGCAACAAGCGCAGTAGTGCAGCCAGGGCTTGCAATAACTGTACAGGCATCAGACTTCAACGTGCTTGCAGAAGAGCACGCGCTGCCAATAGCGCTTTCAGTGAAAATTCCCGACAACGGCTTTGTAAAGGCGCGGGAAGACGGCAGCACATACTTCGAGGCAGGCGACGCGCGCATTGTATTTGGAGTAGGCTCGGCAGTAGACCAACGCTCGGTCACCGCACCCGAAAACACTCCAATAAAGTTCTCGCCAGGCCTTTTCACGCTAGTGAGAATAGAGGGAATGCCTGTTTCAACAGCCCGGCCGCGCAACTTCCAAATGAATTTGCCAGTCCCATATTCATTCACCTTGCCGAAAAACTCGCAGTTGGTTGACACGCTTAAAGGAAAGGCAGTGGTAGTTGCAGACTCGGTAGTGGTGTTCCCGACAAGCGCGCAAGCAATAGATTCAGGGAACGGCGGCAGCGCAAGCGTGCAAGTGCCGGCAAAAGCAACAACGCTCTTTCTAGCGTTCTTCCCAGGCATTTTTGACAAGCTCAACTCCAACGCAGAGATTTTTGGCACCCCAGAGGCGCGCGCTGCAGCCCTCTCAAAGAACAACAAAATAGTAACAGTGCCCGCGCGGCTTGAAATAACTGCGCCGCCGGAAGTGAATGCAACTGCCGTTACTGGGGGCACTGCGCTATTCCTGTCACAGTCGCAGGTGCTAATCGTCCAAGGCAGCCAGCCGGTGCAGCTTGCAGCCCAAAACAAAATTGATTTGCAATCCACTTTCCCACCCCAATTTGGCGGACAGCAAACGCAGGCAACAGGTGCAGCTGCAGGCCCTCAGACGGTTGTCGCCCAAGCCAACGGCCAAATTTCACTGCCGCCGGAAGATGCAAACGTGGGGCAGGATGGAGTAGTTTGGTTCAAGATACCCTTGCACACTACGCTAACTATCCCAACTGACGCGGAAGTGTTCACTGAAAACAATACTCTGACAATTGGGTTGCAAAACCCTGCAGTGGATATCGTATTGCCTGCAAGCTTACAGCCAACGCAACTGGGCGGCGACTCTATAGTGCGCATCCCACCCAGCACGCGCATTGAAATAAGGCCTTCCCCGCTTGCTGGAGCAAACGGAGTTGCAGTGCGCCTTCCAGTTGACGTGGAAGTGCTTCTTCCACCAGGCGCCCGCGCTTCAGTGCGCGGCGCAACTACTTTCGTGCGCTTCCCCGACGGCTCCGTAGGGCAATTCCAGGCAATCCCCGAAGTGGGAGTCATTGCAGGCCAAGTTGCAGCAGGCGCAACGCAAAACAATTCTGGCGGGTCTAGCCAAACTCGTTTGATACGCTGGCAGGCTGGAACAAACGCACAGCTTCCAGCTAAGATTGCGCAAGGCGACCAGAACGGCGGGTTCAAAATAACGCTGCCAGTTGCAGCCAACGTGATATTGCCGCAAGACGCCAGGATTTCCCGGCGCGGCCTGTCAATACTTGCAATAATACAAGGCGGCACAAGCGTCCAGCTGCCACAGAACGCGGGCCTCGGCGTTGCAGCAAGCGGAGGCACTTCGGCAGCACTGCCTGCCAACTCGCCTTTCACAGTAGGGCCGTTCTTCCTTGACGTCAACGGCCCTAGCGTCTCAATGCCTTTTGACGTGAGCCTTGCAGTGCCGCCAAACGCCTTGGTAAACGACTTTGCAGCAGGGGGAGTTGTAGTGGAGTTTGCAGGCGGCCAGCGCGCAAAATTTGCAACAGGCAGCTTTGCAGGAAGGCAAGGGAGCGGCAACACTGGCTTTGGCAATTCGGGAGCATTGAACCCCAATTCTGCAACAAGCCAATTCGGCTCAGGCTTTGCGCAGCCAATTTTCGTGGGAGGCTTTGGAGGCGGCAGCGCACTCAACCCATTCACCAGCCAACAAGGCTCGCTGGCACCACAGGCATTCGGAGGGTTTGGGGCATTCGGCCTAGGAGGGGCAAGCTCGCTTGGAAGCAACGCACTTGGCAACGGGGGGTCTTTTGGTACTGGCGGCAGTTTCGGAACTGGCACAACACCAAACGCTTTTGCCCCAAATGGAATAGGCAACGGCCAGCAGGGATCGATTACTTCCCCACGCTTTTCACCAATCATTACTTCACCCGGATTGGCAGTTGGCGGCGCCAACACCGGAGGGCTTTCAACAAGTGGACTAAATTCGTTTGGCTCAGCTGGCGCACAGAGCACGCTTCAATCGCTTGCCTTGCCAGTGCAGTGGATTGCAGCAATGTCAAGCGACTACCCGCCCAGCCGCAACCCCGACGGAAGCTATTCGCTTTTCTCGCAAAACGTTGAAGCGCGCTTCCCGCCAGGCAGCTCAATCATTTCCGGCGGAAGCGGTTTTGGCAACGGAGGATTCGGCGGCACAAGTGGATTTGGAGGGGGCAACGCATTCAACCAATTCAACGGCTTTTCAGGCGTAAGCGGGTTTGGAGGTGGAGGAAGTTATAGTATTCTCGTGCCTGCCTTTGGCAGAGTCACTTCCGCGCCCAGCTTTGGAGGGCCTTTTGGAGCGCAAGGCCCATTCGGCCCGCAAGGCAGCCCATTTGGCGGGGGCTTGAACGGCCAGTCAATAGCCTTCCCATTTGACTTGCGCCTCCAAGGCGCAAACGTGTTCCCAGTTGGCGCAGGCGGAGGCCAGCTGATAAACTGGCAGGGCGGGAGCCTCCAGCTTGCATCGCCGCTTAGCTCAAGCGCATTTGGAGGCAACGGAGGATTCGGCGGCGCAGGTGGATTTGGAGGGGGCTTTGGCGGCACTAACAACTTTGGTGGCGCGGGCTTGCTGCCAGGCGGAAGCGGGTTTGGAGGCGGCGGGCAATTTGCTTCCTCGCTGCTCATTCCTGCAGGCACTTCAATGACTCTCGCCCAAGGGATTCAGCAGCCAATACCTGGAGACGAAATTCCAGAAAAACAGCAGTTCCAACAATCCAAGCGCAACGGCGGCCAGGCTTCACGGTTTGACTTCCACACTCAATACGACTTGGAGTTTCTAGGCAACCTTAAGACAACTGGCAACCCCGACGGGAGCTTCAGCGTGCAAACTGAAAAGCAGGAAGTGCGCGTGCCACGCGACTTGCAAGGAAGCGACAGCAAGCCAGTTGCATTCATACAGCGCGGCGAGCACTTCGACATGATCCCACTGGGCACTGCGCAAGGCCTTGCGGGAACGGGCATCAGCCTTCCAGTTGACTCCGACTTTTCCGCAGCTGGTTTGCAGCAAAAGAAAATAGAAGGCCAGCAGACTCGCTTGGATGCGGGGGCAGGAAAGTTCATTGACTTCCCACCGCAAGTGGATGCCTCACCGGCTTCAATAAAAGTTTCTGCAGGCACCAGCTTCAAGCCCTCGCCCGCAATAGCAACAATCACCTCCCCAATCGAATGGAGGCTCACTGCACCTACAGTAATCACCTTGATTTTGAAAGGCGACACACAGTTTGTCGAAAGCGAAGGAAGGCAAGCCATTCCAGCAGGGGAGGCCAACCTACTTTTGCCACGGGGCGTCACTCCACTCAAGACCGGCGGCGACAGGTTGATTGCAACCATTCCAGCAGGCAGCACAATTGAAATGAAGCCCCTCTCAAAGACGGGCGCAGGTGCGCGAGGCGCGTACGACTCGCAGACAACGCCAATCACGCTGCCACTCGACATAAGCTTCTCGGCGCAAAGCGCGCAAGTACTCCCTCCAACGCAGGACGGCAGGTTTGCCGTCAAGTTCCGCGAGCGTGATGTGATAGTCTTCAACCCAGGCACAAAGTACGACAAGCTTGCAGGCACTGTTACAGTGCGCGCGGGCGAGACTTTCTTCCCATCCAACAACCTACTGCCGTTGCCGCCGCTTCCAGTTGACAGGGGAAGCGAAACCTTCCTTATGCCTTCAGAGATACAGAAGCTGCGCTTTATCACACCCACAACCGCCTCGCTTGCAACAAAGCCAGAGCACAAAGTTTCAAAGGAAAACAACGCGCTTGTAGTGCGCACGCAAACAGATGAAGTGCGCGTGCCAGGCACTTCCTCGCAGGCGGGAAGCCAAATAGTTCTTTCCACAAACGACGTTATTGAAGTAGGGCCCCTTGACTACGCAACCTCCGACTTGCGCCAAGTAAGCGTGCCCCTCACCGCATTCTACAGCCTGCCCGCTTCCACGCGCATTACCGAAGACCCAAGCGGGCAAGTGAAGGTAGCGCGCCTGCCCGGCAGGGTGAAAATAGGCTTTTCCTCTCGCGCAAAAGTGACAGAGAAAGTCGGCGGCGCAAAGCTGGTTGAAGTTGCAGGGGACGACAAGATATTCGTCTCGCGCGCTTCCCTGCGCCCCATTGCAGGCAACGGGTTTGAGCTGCGCCTTCCAATAGAGTGGGGCGTTGTAACACAGGCAAACAGCGCAATAGTTGACAAGGGAGACGGCACTTGGGCGCTGCGCGTGCCAGGCAGGTCTGGCCTCAACACGCTCATCCTTCCCTTTGAGCCAAAGCCAACCGCCAAGCCAATCAACTTCGCGCCAGGCACTTCAACGGTATTTCTGCAAGACCCGCCGCAACCAGGCAGCACGCAAGGCAACTCCAACTTCCCGCCCTCGTTTGGCAACCAACAGCCAACAAGCTTGGTAACACGCCAGCAAAGCTTCCCTGCAGCGTTCGTCGCAATTCCTTCACGCACTCCAGTGCAAATAATCACTGTCCGAGGAGACTTGGTTGACAAGGCGCAAGGCCCTGTAGGCGACGCCGAAACAGAAATTGGCTTGGACGAGGAAATGAACCTAGACATTCCAGCCGAATCCGACGTTTCGCAAGATGGCTTCTCGGCAACAGTAACGCATCCACGCTGCGAAGACCTCACAGTAAAATCAAAGGACCCTGCAACAAAGCAGCTGCGGGAGGTACTAAAGCTTCCAAGCCACGTGCAAATCACTGCAACGCAAGCGGAAGTTACAGGCGACGAAAGCGGCGGCCGCACGATGCGCCTCAAGAAAGGAAGCAAAATCTCACTAAAGACTTGCGACCCGCGCAACGACCAGTCGCGCACTTTCACCCAAATCTACCCCGGCCGAGTCAAGTACACGCTGCCTGCAAGCGCACTATGGAAGCAAACTGAAACAGACGACACTGCCTTTTTTGCAGACTGCGCCGACGTAGTTGTAAAGGACGGCGTTGTTTCGACAATAAAGAGCGTAGAGAAAATTGTTTTCAAGAAAGGCGCGGCGTACCTGGAAGGCGGGCCGGCAAAACAAGGCGTGCAGTCAATTGTCGAAGTCCCGCCGGCAACTCCAGTAGGCATAGTAGTCTGCCAAAAGCCCGGAAGCGGCGGAATAGTTGAAATAATTGGGACAACCAATTTGATTAGGTTTGAAAAGCCAGCTGGAACGGTAATACCAACCGGCAGCGCGCTAAAACTGGCGCTTACCTCGACTGAAACCCAGTACGTTGCAGTTTGCGCAAAAAACATTGGCTCGAGCGCGTTTTTTGCCCAAGCCGACGAAGTTGGCGGCGACGCAAAAGACTTCGTCAACCCCACTAGCATAGTCTGGGGAGGCAAAGTAGGCCCGCGGGCACAGAGCCTTGCGCCAAACAAGGAACAATGCCGCGACTACTCGTGGATTCCAATCAAAGTACCGGCAAGCAACACCTACCTAGACGCACGCGAGTGCATAAAGACCGGCCTTGCACCAATAAACGGCTACATTCAATACTCCACCGGCGCAACGGAAACTGGTGTAAAGAAGGCAACTGCCGCGCTCAAGGTGGAAATAACGCTGCAGGCTGACGCCGACAAGTGCAAGGCAAAAGTGGCGGAACTGGGCTTCCACCGCACAAACGGATTCCACGCAACATACGCTTTCGCAATAGACGAGTCAGGCCTCTCCACGCAGGCAGTTGCCCAGCAAATCGTTTTCAAAAACGGCGGCCACACACGCTACTTCGAGCTAGTCAACAACAGGCAGGAAAGCGTGCTCGTTTCAAGCGCATTCACCGCACAGGGAGTGCACGCAGCAGACTGCCGCGCGCTAGAGAGCGAATTTGAAATCAAGCCCGGCACAATCAAAGTCATCGAATGCACTTCCAACGCTCCCACAAAAGAAGGCGAGAGCCTTTCAAGCACGCTCAAAATTACTGCAGTGCCTTTCGACGAGAGCAGGCGCGACACGGGAATCAAGACGACAGTGACGATGATGTTTAAGACTTTCAAGCCGTTCAAGCAAAACGAAGTGTTCTACTCCAGCTCACCGTGGGGAGTTTTGGCAGGCGGCGAGAAGAAAAACGCGTTGTCCACCAGCTTTGGAGGAATTAGCGTAAACGCCGACGGAACGCAAGTTGCAGGCGCGCCTGCAACGCAAGCAGGCGATGTTCCACCAACTGATTCAAGTGAAGTTACTGCAAGCGTTGGAACGCAAACTGTCGCGCAAGCAAATCCAGCTGCCAAACCTGCCACTCCACCAGCCAGCCCGCAAGCGCCCCCGCCCGCAATTCAACCAAACCCTGCCGAAAGCCACTCGCAAGGAGACGGGCACTTTAAACACAGCGCGGCGCAAAACACGGTAAGCCTTGAAGGCACGGATGCCAACCCGTTTGCAAACGCAGTAGGCGCGCCACCCACCCCAGCTCCAAAGACTTACTTCGACGTTGCAGACGCTTCGCTGTGCGAGGAATACTACTGCAACTCGACGCAAATTTCTTCTGGAGTGACTGCGCTTGCAACTGCCGGCCGCCTCATTGTAGAAGGAGTTGCAGGGAAAGACGACACTAACTTAGACAAGCGCGTCAACGAGTTTGTCGGCAAGAACGGCGGGCACAACGAGTTTGTAAAGAGCATTGTCTTCCAGAAGGCGGGCACTGACAAGATTGAAAACGAGGAATTTGACAAGGCGGTGCGCAAGGCATTCGAAAATACTCAAGTCAAGGGCATTTCCGTGACAGAACAGCTTTCTCAAGTCGAAGGCTGCGGGATCTACCAATTGTCCATCAGCGTCAAGCTGCCTGAAGGGATAGGCTACTCCGACCGGAACAGCTTCCTCAATAACGTCAACGTAAGGCCACAACTAAGCATCCTAAAAGACTCCAGTGGAGTGCCGCTCAAGTGCAAGGAAACGCTGTTCAACGCGCCACTCATTATCGGCCAGCCCGACATTGCAGCTTCCGGCGACGGTCAAGTTATGCTCAAGCCGGAAATTGCACTCGGCAGACGCGTAGTCTTCTGGCCGCAGGAGTTCGCTAGGCTCTCCAACGTGATAAGCCAGTTCAAGGAAAGGTGGTTTGACAAGGACTACGGCGACTCAACTTTCCAGAAATGGGTTGAACGACTGCTGTTTACAAGCGACACACTCTACACCGGCCCATACGGAGCAGAGCAGAACACTAAAGACGAGCAGGCAACAGTTGCGCTTTACAGCTCAATGTACGGCCAGGACTTCCCGCAAAATACCGACGTTTTCACTGCAACTGGCTACAACGACCCCGGCTACTGCTTTGCAAAGGGAGCCCTTCAGCTTACTACAATTTCGGGCACGGCGTTCGGTGTTAGCGCAGGCGCTGCGGCAGTAACTGCAACAGGAGTTGGCGCCGCAGGAACAGGCGGAACCTCAGCAGTGCTGACATTTATTGCAACCAAATTTGGAATTGCCGCAGGAAAGGCAGCTGCATTCTGCGTGCTTGGAGGCGTTGTAGGTGGAGGGCTTGCCGCAGCAACAACACAGGCAACTACCTGCGATGCCATTAACTCGTGCATTGACTTGGCAATAGTTGGAAGCGTAAGCGGAGTATTTTCCAAGCCCGGAGCAGGCCTTGCACAAGCTAGTGCATTCAAGAAGTCCATTCCAGTTGGGCTTGAACGAGCAGCGCGCACTGCAGGAAGAACAATCGGGGAATCAGTGAACTTGCGCACTGGCCTTACGCTTGCAGGCATTGGCGCACTCGGTTCGTACATTAGCGCAGGCGGCCCTGCCTCGCCCACAATGCCACTTGCATATGTCACAACAAAGGCAGTTGCTGGCACTTCCACTGGGCAAAAGTTATTGTTGCCCAAAGTAGGGCTTGCTGCAAACCCGTTAACAGGGTTTGTCATCGTAACTGATAGTGGAGTTTCATTTACCGAGATTGAAGCCGAAGCGGTAATCTTAAACTCGTTGATAGATGACAAAATCGTCAAGGACACGGTTCAAGGAAGAACATTTGGCAAGCGAATTGCGCAAGAATCAATTCCTTATATCAAAGCTAGCGGCAATGTCGTAACTGAAGCTCAAATGCGAGAAATAGCTTTGAAAGTAGGAAGCGAGCAAGAAATAATGAAGCTTGGAATAAGTGAAACTCTGGGAGAAAACATGCTGGTCAGCGGTAAACTTTCTCGAGCATCAATAATTGGCGAACTGACTCAACAAGAGTTAGGTGACGAATTGGTTGCCGCAAGATTTGGAGGCACTATACGGCAAAGTATTATCGAAGCTGGATTGGCAGCCACTCCACCAGCAAGCGCTGGAACACAAAAGATTGTTCTCGAAGGCAACGCAAAAGACTTTGCAAACGGTATGAGAAGTCAAGATGCAAAAGTGCTTAGCATTAAAGGGTCGCGGTCACTCACCCCCGAGGCAGGCATACTAAGCGACCAGATATTTAGCACAGCAGTTGAGCTCCATTCGCAAACAGGTTCTGCGGAGGAGACTGCGGCTAAGGCAGTCAAGGAAGTTATCGAAGGAAGGCCATTGGGTGCATACTTTGACAAAGTTGTTACAACTAGCGCGCTTAGCGAATCAGTAAAACAAAAACTTGCAGAAGTTGCAAAAGCAGACTCAAATCTAGCCTTCCAATTAACTGAAAGCGGGTTCTTGTCAGGAGATATACCACTAAGTAGATTATCTGATCAACAAACAAAAATCCTCCAACAAGACCTAGAAACCGCAGTTAAGCAGAGTTTGAAAACCACTCCAAAGACTGTAACAAAGGCTAAGGCAGCAACTAAATCTACAAGCAAAACTACTAGTGCAGACGATACGGCATCCAAAGCAGCAAAGGACATATCGAAAGATGCCGCAAAAACGGAAGCACAACTTGCAGCCGATGCGCAAGCAAAGGCCGCGGCAGACAAGCTTACTGCAGACACCGTAGCTACAGCAAAGAAAGAAGCTGCCGACGCTGCAACAACGGTCAAGAAACTAAATAGCGAAATTCCACAAGTAGAAAAGCAAATTTCGGATGCCCAAAAGGCGCTTGCCAAAGCCCAAAAAGATGCGTCTAGTGGCAAAGGAGCTGGCATTGCCGAAGCAATCAAACAACGGCAAATAATTGCAGAAAAAGAGGCGCAGCTTGCAGAAAAGCAGGTCGAGCGCGTAGCTTCGGAGCTTAGCGGCCAGGAAGCGGCGGCAACTATAAGAAAGGCAACAAGCGAGGCCACAGGAGTCACGGAAGCTGGTGCAGGTGCCGCGCTTACAGGTGAACCTATTCCAAAGAAGGGCGCTTGGGCAAAACTCGGCTCGTTTGCGCTTGGCTACGGTGAGTTGTTGACAATGGCGCTGTTCCACGTGGATGTACGCCCGGTGCGCGCGGAGTTCACGCAAAAGGCGGGCATTGCAGTTTTCCACACTGCACAAGAACCGTATAACCTGCTTGTTCAAGGAGCCCTAGGGAAAGTCACGCAACTAGTTACGCTCGACTTGAGCAACTTCTTTAGCCTCAACTCGAGAACTTCGAAGTACTCTACAATGACGCAAGTGTGCGAAGTGAGAAACGCTGGCGGCGAGTGCCTCAACAACAAGGCAGTTTATGAGAGCTGCTCGCCGGAGCAAGGGTGGATTGCCTGCGCGCAGCTGCTTGGAAAGAAGGAAGGATTTGAACGGCCGGTACTGCTTGCTACAGTAAACGAAGAGATACCCAAGGACGTGCAGCAGTCTACTGGAAAGAATTCCGCAGCGCCGACTGGAAGAATGCAAAGGATAACAATAGGCGCACAAACGGCAAGAAAGCCACAGCCGCTCACAATTGGAGACTACGGAGAAACCTCCAAGAAATTCTTTGACTCGATATTTGACCCTGCAGCAGCACCGCTTACAACAGAGTTTGGAAACATAAAGTCGCACGAAGTAAAGTAATGAAAACAAGCTAGAAAACACAGGAGATAAGTAAGACAAAAGTTTTGGTGAAACAAAATGGCTGAAAAAAAGCGTTATAGGCTCAACGCAGTTGCACTGCTGGCAGTACTAGCTCTAGCATACTTTGCGTTCGCCTTTGCAACAAACACGCTTCCAGTGCAGGCAAAAGAGCTGCTTGGAATAAAGAATGCACAGGAAGCAAGGGCGATTGCATTCCAAGGCAACTACTCTGACAGGCTGATTTTATACTCCGACCCAATTTATGGCTTCAACGTAAGCTACCCAATTGGCTATGGGGCAGAGGAAGAGGGCTTTGACGGCCCGCGCTTCCGCGCGCTTGCAATAGTACCAGGGTTTTCCTCGGAAGTAATGGAAGTTTACTCCTCAAACTCCAGCTTTAGCGACAACGACTTCAAGGAGCTTGTCGCAAACCAGTCAAGCCAAATTGGAATAGAATACTCCGTCAAAAAGTCAATCAACGGCAAGGAAGCGTACTTGCTAAACACGAGAAACGAGAGCGAGTTCACTGACGAAATCATTTTCACGCGAAACGCGTTCTACAACTGCAAGACGCCCGACGGGCAGGCGTACTCTGCGGCAGTCGTTTATGTCGTACCCGAGGTGGTTGCCTCCGACATAGAGCTCGCCGACTACGTAATCTCTTCCTTTGAGTGCTGAAGGACCAAGAGCAACCACCTTAGTTACACTTATATACTATTGTAACTAAATAGTCTTGGTGAACTTATGCGCGTGGTGACTGCTAGGATTGAGGAAAAGACTTTCGAAGGGCTAGAGTACTTGAGAAAAGCTGGGCACGCCGACCAAGCATCGCTGCTGCGCAGGCTGCTCGACAAGGCGGTACTAGCCGAGAAAGTGGAATTATCGCTGCGGCTGCTGCGGGAAGGACGCGCCACTCTACGAAAGGCGGCGGAAATGGCAGGCCTGCCGTACTCGGAAATGCTTCTTGAAGCCGAAAAAGCTGGCGTGGAACTGGGCTTTACGCCCTCCGACGTCGAAGATGCTTTTGCAAAAGCCAGCAGGTGAAAAGCATTGGCGGAACAAACTGCGTTGCTCGACTCTTCAGTGCTGATTCCTTTCGCGCGGGCGGGCGCCCTCCCGCTGTTGAAAAAGTGTTTTGGAAAATCAGTGATTACCAAAAGTGTTTTTGAGGAAGTGGCGGGGCAGCAGAAAACCGGGGCAAGCGAAGTGGCAGAAGCCGCTGGCAACTGGATTGGCGTTGAAAGGCAGCCTGTCGAAAAAAATGCCGCAATGCTGCTTGCAGACAAGGAAGGAATCAGCGAAGCAGACGCAGAACTGCTCTTGCTCGCCAAGCAAAAAAGTTTCCTGCTAGTCTCTAACGACAAGCGCCTGCTGCTCGCCGCCCGGGCACGAGGCGTTCAGTCTTGGTGGGCTGCGGAAATAATTTTCAGGCTTCTGCTTCAAAAAAAACTTGGAAAGAAAGAGGCGCTAGAGTTGCTGAAAAAACTCTCTGAATCGGGCTTGCGCGTAAGCCTTGAAACCTACACTGCAATAGAGCGCAAAATAGAGTCATTAGAATAACGAAACTGAACCCCTGCCACCAGCCTTACCCTGCAGCAATTGTTTTCGTGGTGCCGGAAGTTGTCGCTTCCGGCATAGAGCTTGCCGATTACGTGATTTCTTCCTTTGAGTGCCGAGGTATTTTTATGGAAAAATGGGAATTTATCCAAATCAACGTTGAGACGCTGCTTTTGTTGGAGAAAAAACGCCTCGAAATGGGATTAGAAACCTACGATGAAGCCTTGCACCAGCTTGCTTCAAGAAAAAATACACAAGAGACTTAGAACACCAATGCACGCAAAAATACATGACAAGAGATACCCAGACGGCAGCATAAGGCGCGTGATTGCCGCGTGCGACACCGCCTTGCTGGGAAAGATTTTGCAGGAAGGCGAAATAATCCTCGATTTGAAGACCTACAAGTCGTTTTACGAAGGGAAGAAGGTGAGCGAGGCAGAGCTGCTTGAGATACTCAAAGGTGCGGAAAACCTCAACTTGGTTGGAGAGGAAGTGATAAACGCCGCGGCTAAAGTGCTTCCAATAGACGCAAAGAAGGCGCGCACAATAGGCGGAGTGCCCCACCTTCAGTTTTACAAGATGTAAAAGCCTAGACACAAGCTTTAAGTATGCAAACATAATAATTATGTTGGTGAACATAAATGGTAAGTATTACTCTTTCAGTGCCGCCTGAATTGAAAAAGAGGATGGACGATCACAAGGAAATGAACTGGTCCGAGCAGATACGCGCAATCATTCGGAAGCAATTGGATTCATTGGAGGAAATGGACAGGCTAGCTTCCAAAAGCAAGCTCACTGAAAAAGATGTAGAAGAGTTGGCCGCCAAGATTGACAAGGGTGCGGCAAGGAAATGGAGGGAGTTTGTTCGTGCTTCTGGTAGCTGATGCCAACGTGCTGATTTCAGGATTTCTGCGCGACGGGCTGACAAGGCAGTTGTGGCTCAACACTAACATCAATTTATTTGCACCAGAATTCATAATAAACGAATTTCTGGAGCACTCGGAGGAATTTTTTACCAGGACTGGTCTTGACGACCATCAAAACAGGCTTTTGTTAAGCAAGCTGCTTGACGAACTTTCAATAGTCAAAAAAGAAGAAACATTAGTCTACCTTAAGCCTGCACGTACCCTGGTAACCGACCCAGATGACGAGGAATATTTCGCCTGCGCGCTTGCAGTTGGTGCGGACCTGTGGAGCCATGACAGGCACCTCAAAAACAATAGGATAAGATGCTGGAGCACAAAAGAACTTGCGCAACATTTCGGGTACATAAAGGAAACAACTTAACTTACAGTAAAAGAGCGGGATTGGATGAATTACGTTGCCGGTGCGGGCGCTGCAGCATTCGTCTTTACAACTATTTTCTTTCTCTGGTTCGGGACGCTGCACGCAAACATAGCCGCCCCGCAGCCAATCTACCCCTACAGCTTGCACCCCACTTCCGCAGGCGCAGTAGCAGACTTTTGGAGCCTTGCGCTCAGTTACGCGTTCGTTTTCGCTTCAGGTTTGCTTGGCTACGGGTGGCTGGGCGTGCTTGCAATGGCGGGCGAAGGCGCCAAATACGCCGGCCTTCTTTTGGGCCAGAAAATGGCTGCAACCGAGTTCTTTTTCGCACTGCCGCAGCTTGCAGGACTTGCTGGCGCAAGCCTGTTGTGCGAGTCAGCTTTTGCAAAGGGAAGCGAGAGAAAGAGGAAGTTGCTTCTGGCAGGCGCGCTATCAATAGGCGGGTTTGCGCTGATGCTTGTTTTCTACTTTGTACGCGAGGCGCTGCTAAAATAAGTTCGCCCTATAGGCATAAAAAAGGTTTTTAACTGCCAGCGAGTTATTTGCATATGCTTTCAATTGCGCTTTTGAGCATTGCAGGGGACGGCGGGCTGCTTGACTCAGTGGGCGACATTGCGTTTGTAGTAAAGCTCATGGCGTTAGTGTACATTGTGTTCTACCTCTACCAGACTTTCGCCGAGTCGTCGCAGGTGCTCTTTGGCCTCTCGGTGCTCGGCGCAGGCTACTTCATACTATTCTACTCATCGGTATTTGTTTCCTTGGCAATAGTGGTGCTGTTGATGATGACGGGCATGTGGATACAGCAAAGCCTCCAGTTCGGCCTGTTCCCGCTGTTGGGCATAAACCCCGGAATGGGCGGGGGAGGGGGTGCCAGCGAGCATGAAATGCAGGCAATACAGCAAAAAATGGCGTTAGGCCAGCAGCTCTCGCAAGAGGAAATGCAGATGGCGCAGTCAATGGAACAGCAGCAAATGATGGCGCAACAGCAGCAGATGAACATGCGCAGGAGAATGCGTTAAAAAAAAGACATTGAATATTAAATGTAGAAAAAACATTTGGTGAACGAAAATGGTTTTACTCTTCCCAACGCTTTTCTTAGACGACATTGGCTTTTACTTCGACTTGGCAAAGTGGCTCATACTCTTTTACATGGCTTTCTGGCTGTACAACTGGGTGCGCGACAAGCTCGGCTTCTCCCAAATAGCCACTTTCGCAGTTGCAGGCATACTCATTTACTTCCTGGTTTTTGAGCACCCGATAATCGGCGCGCTGGGCATATTCGGCTGGATAATACTCACCGGCGGAATCCTCTACGTGCTCGGAATGGTTCCAAGCATCCTGTACATGTTCAAGAGGCACTAGCCTAAGGAAAGAAAGCAAAACATCGAAAAAAATGAGCAAGTAAAATAATTGGAAGATTGAAACAAAACTCGTGTAAAAAAAAGGTGGTTGTAATGCCGAAACTGACGCACTTTATGGAAGCCTGGAGGCACGCTGACAAGAAAAAACGCGATTGGATAAACCCCAAGTGGCGCCTGCTTGTAATACTCGCTACAATGGCCGGAGTGCTCCTCGTGCGAGAATACCTGGAAAACAAGTACTTGGCAGAGTTTTCGCTCACGCCTTTTCCAGTCTACATAGTTCTCGACAAGGTGTTGTACTGGTTCCTCACTGGCATAGTGGTTGGCGCGGCAGCCGCGTGGCTGATGCACGAAGGCGAGCTAGCCATTGGGCTCTGGAAGGCATTGCGCGGGTTTGAAAAGAAGGCGGAACACGAAGTTGCGCGCGGCCTTGGAATGGCCAAATCAAGGAAAAACGCGGCTAAAAGAAAGAGAAAGTAAGCGCTGACAAGGAGAAAGAGAAACCGCAAAAGTGCGTGCAAAAAAACTGTTTTCAAGCTGCGAGAGCCAGCGCCACTACGCCCACGAAAACCGCGCCCAGGATTCCAGGGTCTACAAAATTCGCGGTGCGGGTCAAGTACACTACAAAGAGAATGAACAACGGCAATGCAAGCAAGGGAAACGGCCCGCCAAAAACTGGCAAAACGATGTTGTTGAGAGGCCATTCCACAATTTGCGCCAGCGACCAAGTCGCCATGTGCGTGCTATAAGAGCCAACTGCGCCAGTATAGATTGCCAGAGAGCCTAGGATGAACACAAAGAACGCCCATTCGTCTACGCCGAAGTTAAACAAAGCCATTTTTTGCACCTGAAAACTGTTTTCCTTCAAGCACCCAAACACAGGCACTTGTATAGTACTGTTTAGTAGTAACAAGTATTTAAAGCTTGTGGGCTTGAATACCACAGGCAATGCTTGGAAAATTGCGTTCTAGCACCTTTTGCAAGAAGTTTTGGGGCAAACTGCCTTTGAGGCAAGTTATTAAATTGCACCAATTGGAAACTTTTGTAGTGAACTGAATGCTTGCGCAAACAATCGTTGCACTGGAGTTTTTCGAGGCGCTTGGCCTAGTTGCGCTCATAATCAACTTCATAATGCTCTACAACTTTTTCTCCAACGGCGTAATCAAGTACCCCGTGATAAACGTGATTGTGACAAGCATAGTCACCTTCACCCTGTTAGTCCCATTTCCGTGGTTCAACTGGATTGTTTTCTTCATTCTTTTCGCCTACGCGTTTTTCTGGAGCTTCAAGCCCTGGGAGTGGGCCAAGTAAGGCAATAGCAATCCAATGCAGTATAGCCCAAGCCAATAGAAAACTGAAAAACAAACTCGGAGAAAACTAGAATGGATTTCACCTTCATATTCCTGATAATCCTGATGCTGCTGGCAGCGCAAAACGGCATTATGGCGCTTGCAGTGGTAATGCTCATACTGGCTTTTGTGACCGCCAAGAACCGCTATGCGCTTTACGGCGCAGTTGTGGGCGCGGGCCTGCTGCTTGGGACTTACTTCAACTTCTTTAAGGAAAATGGGCCGGAGCTGTTCATAGGCGGCATATTCATTGTCTTTCTAATAGCAGTCAAGGGAGACGAGCAGGCGCAGCCGGGCTATGGCGGCGGATACCCTGGAATGCCAGGCTATTGACAACACGAAAATTACCTTGCAATTTGCAAAACTCAATAACGTGGTGAAAAAAAATGAGGATGAGCTGGATTATCGCAGTCGCGTTGCTTGCCCTAACTCTGGTCCTCGCTTCAATGGAACTGGACTTTCTGGCAGTTGCCGCCTTTATTTTACTGGTGGTTGTCGCAATGGCGGGATACTACAAGCCGGAAGCGCGTTCTTACGCAGGCGCGCCGCAAATGCACCCTCCAATGGCTCACTCCAACGCCCCTGACGCAAACGACTTGGAAGGCGGCCAGCCGCACGCGCACAGCCACCAAGAGTCTCCTGAAAAAAAGCACTTCCACTCCAGCCAAACGCACCACTCGGAGAAAAAACACTCTGACGATTCGCAGTACTCTGAAAAGAAGCACTCGGCAAACTCGCATCATTCCGACAAAAAGCACGCCCACCCTGCCTTGCAGGAGCACCCCCAATCTGGCAGCAGCACATCACACAACTCGCCTGAAAAGAAGCACTCGCAAACTCATAACGCCGGAAAGGGCAAAAAACACGGCGGACAGGAATCAGAATCGCATGATGATGCGCAAAGCGAAGACCAATTGGGCTAACTGGTGAAAAAATGCACGTTATTCTAGTATTGCTGCTGTTGGGGGCAATCTACTTGTTCCTTGACGCGGGATTGGTTTTCTTTGCGCTAATAGTTGGAGTGGCGCTGCTTTTGGGCTTGATTTCAAGCTCGTTTTCCTCGCGCGAGCGCGGACCGTCATCTGCTAAAAGCCCTCCTGCGCCACCGCAGTTTGTAAAGCAAGACCACCAGGGACTGCAAAAATTCTGGATAACGGTAGGCAGGATATTCAATTTCCTTGGGAAAGGGATTTACCGCTTCCTCGTGTACGGCTTCCAGGCGGGTGGCAAAAAAAGTGATGAGTAAAAAAGCAGTTAAGTAATGTAATTTGGGATTAATTGAATTCAATCAAAAGGTAAAAGGCGTTTGAAAATGGTTTCAGTAAAAATATTGGCTGCGGGCCTTGCTCTTGCAGTTGTTTCGGCAATTGCGCTCAGCCTGCAGCTCCAGTGGGTTTACTCTACTTTCTTCATATTCCTTGCAGCATTGTTTTTTGCTTACGCGGGAGGCGCGCCAGAGCCCGGCAGCACGCTTTGGGTAAGGCACGAAGGCATACAGGAACAGCTAGATAAAGGAAAGCACGTCTCAAATGATAAAAACCGCTCCCACGCAGGGCACGGTGAGGCTATCCATCCGCACCCCCCGCGGTAACCAGCAAGGCACACTTAGATTGACGCTAAACAAGAGTACGGAGGACGAGTAAGATGAAGCACTTTGAAGTTGAAGGATTTAATTTTGACAAACTGAAGGCAGTGAAACCCGAACCTGCAGAAGCATTAAAGGCGCATGCTCTGAGGGTTCTAGCGCATAATCACATTGCCGGGCACACAACTCTTTTTACCGGGATTGCGCTGACTGAATTGGACTTTCACAATGAAGCTCATCAGGACTTTGCCCTCAAATTAGCCCGAAAAATTAAGGCGCTTCACGAGGGGACCAAACTAGAGTACGAGAATTACACGCCTTCAATAGTTCCAAGCAAGGGGATTATGCGCGCAGAAAAGCACTTTCCCGTAATTAATTTCGAGCCAAAGCATCGCTAACGCATTTGAGAAAGATTGCCGTATAGAATCAGGAAAACTGCATTTCAGCCTTACTCTCCCTTGAGCCTCAAGAGAATCTGGCGCTCGGAGTCGAGTATTTTCTGCATTATTTCGCTTAACGCCTTGACTTCTGCCTGCAGGTCGTCGAGCTTTTTTTCCAAAGGCTCCAAATCCATTGCAGGCAATGCTGCGGCGAGGCGTGAAACCGAGGGAGTTGCCTCAACGCCTTCCTGTGCAGGCGCGGCCGCCTGCTCTTTTACTGCCTGCAAGTAGATGGAATCGGCGTCGTCAACGCCCAATTCCTGCAAATTCTGCTTTATTTCCTGCTCGGGCATCCCTCGCTTGAGCATTTCCTTGACTGACTGGACTAAGTTTGGCAAATTGAAGCACCGCACAAATTACGGGAAAAGAGTTTTTATATGCAGCGGGCGCAAAACGCCGCGCCAGCAGAAGGCATTGTGGGAAAAACAACGGTTTTAAACAATGAACGGGTAATGCGTAGCGAGGTTTTGTAATTTGGCTGAACTTGACTTGCCGTACGGGCCGTGGAAGCGGCTTGCAAGCTGCGACTGGGACGGCTTTCCAGTGGGAGTGTACCTCAACCCCGACAAGCTAATTTTAGTGATGCTTTACGAAAAGCACGGCGAAGAGATTGCCGGGATGCTCGTTGCGCTAAAGAAAGTTTTTGTCACCGACATGGACTTGACAAAGACGATGCAAACGCAGAGAAAGGAAATGACGGTAGTGCAGAAAACATCCCCGGACGGGGTACTGCGCTTTTTGCTTGCCGGCGCGACGCCTACTTACTGCAAGTACGCCCAAGAGCCGCTTGTAGAGGCAATGGGAAAGCAAATGAACGAACTGCAAGCGATTACGCAATTTTCGCAAGACCTTGCATCCGCCTACAAGGCGGACTTAAAGGAGCTAAAGAACTCTTCCGACCTTCAAGTGCAGGCTTTGCTTGGCGACCCGCTTACAATGCTGTCGCTGTTCAACCCCCAGGGCGCGCCTGCAAGGGAAGTGCGCGATGCGAAAGCTGCAGTGGGGCTTGACTCGCGCGGGGAATTCGTGCAGCTTCCAATAAGCGCATTCTCGGCAACTGCGGTAATAGGCGGCAAAAAGCAGGACCGGCTGCATTTGATGCACGTTATTTTTGAGGCAGCTCTCACAAACAACTTGCCCTGCCTTGTTTTCGACTCCAATAATTCATTTGCAGGCTTGTCCAAGCCCAACAAGGACACCCGTGGTTTCACCCAGCACCAGATGACGGCAATGCCGCTGGGCTTCCCCTTCCAGGAGTTTGAGTTGGGCAGGGGCGTATACGTTGACTTGAGCGTAGTGCCTTCCTCTTTTTTCCTCCACGCGTTTGGCTTGCAGGAAACTGACGTTGGGAGGATTCTTGAAAAGGCGCTTGCAAAAGAAGGCGTCAACTCGCTTTCGCAGCTCGCCGAGCAAGTCAAGGCGCTAAAGGACAGCAAGGAGGCAACGCAATACGCGGTGAACAAGTGCCTGCGGTGCATCCGCGTGATAGAATTAAAGCACCCGTCTGTTTTTGGCAAGAACCCGCCTTCGGAAGTGCTCCTGCCATGGCACGAGGGGATAGGCAAGGTATTCCACTTAAACACCAAGGGAGTGCCTGAAAACCTGCAGTTCCTGCTAATGTCAACGCTGCTGCGCCTCATTCCCTTCCCAGGCGGAAAAAGCGCGAAAGTGCTAGTTGGGTTTGACGCGGACTTGAGCGACCTATATACCGACGCGCTGCAGCTAACAGGTCAGTTGCGCGAGAAGGGAGCGGCGTTTGTGATGCAGGCAGAGCACGAGCTTGACGTTGAGGCGCTGCAAAACCCGTCGCTGAAAATTGAAGTGATAGGAAACGAAGCAATTGCTTCGATGGAGAAAGAAAAGCCCCTGCGCTTCACGCCCCGCCCAACCTACACGGAATGCGTTGAAGGCATTTCACAGCCGAAGTGAATTTCCCTACTTTTTTTCAGGCTTGTGGTAGGCGGCGTATTCAGGGTGCATCTGTGGCAAAAAAATTCCCAAAAGAGATGCGTCCGTGGCATTGACACCTTTTTCCACCAAAAAAGCGCCCAACTCACCCTGCACTTTACTTACTTGTTTTGAAGAACGCTCAATTGCGTCAATCCAGCTATGTTGCTTGGAAGGCTGTTTTTCTCTTAATTTTGCAAGATTGTACAAATATGTACTTAGCAAAAAATGGGGATGCAAGTTACAGGCTTTTTCTTCATTCACTATTTCTTTCCCATGCTTGCTCACCTCAGAATTTTTCAAGCTACTTTCGTCTATTTCAGCAAGCCTCTTGGCAAACGTAGTATACTCCCGCCTGTTTGCAAAAAAATGTTTTGCCGGACCGCTAACTTCTTCGTGAGACATCAAAAAACTTGCGGCCGATGGGAGTATGCTTAAATTTTTTTGAGCAGCTAAGTAAAACTTAAGAAAAACATCGGAGGGAAAAACGCCGTACTGCCTCTTGAATTCAAGAGCCTCTTCGGTTTTGTCCCCGTATCTATCATCAACCGGCTTTTCTCGCTCATAATCTAGCAAACTATGACCGGCAAATGATTTCCCTAACGCCCGCAAAGCCCTTTTGGGCCTTCCTTCTAAAGCGTGGAGAAAAAAAGCAAGACCGTATACTTTCGGCTTTGCGTAAGCAGACTTTACTCTATCGCCACGAGCCTCAAAAAAATCCCCAAGAAAACGTTTGCCTGCCAATTGAAAACCTATTTTCCCTTAAGTCTTTCTGCAACCCTATTCAGTAGCTGCACAAAATGTTGGTGATGAGGCGTACTAGGCTCGTAAAGCAATTTCTGAGCCAGCCTTGAATCAACTGCATGGCCAAAATGAAGTTGTTCCAAGCTTTTTTGAAAACTTTCATCCCGAAAAATAGTTAACGCACTGATGTCACTGTGGCGCGGCTCAATAAGCTCATTCATCCTCGCTTTGGCAGAAGAGGTATTCAAAAGCGTCGCAATTGGCCCTAGTTTCTGCTTGGCTTTTGGCTGGTCACGCCGCCTTGGAAATTCTGAAGACGGCCCAGATGCTCCGCGCACTTCCCTTACCAAATTTTTCACCAAACTGCCTTTCAGAATAAGAATTGAATTGCAACTACGTTTCTTCAGATTCTCTGCATCAGGCCTGCAGAGCCGGGTTCGTCGCCCTTCTTTCTCTTCCGCATTTCCACGCCTGCGAGCTTTTCGTCAAGCAAGTCACGCACTTGCGAAATGGTTGCGTAGTCAAGCGGGTTTATCGCATCCACTACATAGCGCAATTCAGCCAACTCGCTTTTTAGCGGGTAGCGCTTGTCCAAGTCCGCTGTGGAAGCCGACTTGCTGCCACCCACTCCGCCCAATTCAAGCTTCTTTAGCTTGGAGCTCACCGCCAGAAGAGTCCTGCCAAGCACTTCCTCGTTCTTTTCAATGTTCTTTATCTTCTGCGCGAGAACTTCCAGTTTGGCGTCGAGTGTGCGCAGCTCGGCAAAAACTCGTTCCTGCTCTTCCTTCTTTCCCATTGCAACCAACTGGTTTTATTGTGAATTTAATCCGCTTGTTTCAATTACGCTTTTATTACGAATTCGCTTATTAAATGCTTTGAGAAACAACAATTATCAGGTACAAACGCAGCCTAAAGGCAATAAATTTCATCAGTTGGCAAAAATGGATAAACTCGAAGGATTCGTGCTAGAGGCAGACCCGGTGCAAAAAGGCGGCCAGAGCGGCTTGCGCCTGTTTGTCAAGACGCTAGCAGGCGCTACCAAACGAGTTTTTGCGCCCTTTGAAGCCTACTTCTACCTGCTGCCAACGCGGCCGGAAGCTGCGGAAAAAGAAGTTCCGCTGATAAAGGCTTTCTCGCGGGGAGCGGAAGTTGCAATAAAGAGAATTGAAAAAACCGAGAAGCTCGTTTCAGGAAAGCCCGCCAACTTGCTTAAAGTCTTTGCGCACACGCCTGCTGATGTGCCCGCCTTGCGGGAAGTATGCAGGAGATGGGGCGAAACTTTCGAGGACGACATTCCTTTTGCGCGGCGCTTTCTCATCGACAACGCAGTGCTTCCCGCTGCCCTATACGAAATTTCCTTGGAAAAAGATGGCAGGACTGTTGCACCCAATGGGTTCAAGCTATTGGAAAACAAGGAACACGCCTCGCCAAAGCTCACTACAATGGCTTTCGACATTGAAACATACAACCCCGCCGGAATACCTAATGGAAAGACAGACCCGTGCATAATGATTTCATATGCCATGCCAGGCGGCAATGACAAGCAGGGAGTGCTCACTTACAGCAAGAAAGTGCCCTACCCGCATGTGAAAGTTTTTGAAAACGAAAAGCAGATGATTGACGAATTCTGCGCACTTGTTGCAAGGGAGAAAGTCGACTTGCTTTCAGGGTACAACAGCGACGAGTTCGACTTGCCTTACTTAATGGATAGGGCAAACGCGCTAAAAACCGAGCTAAAGCTCGGCAGGGACAAAAAGCCAATCAACTTGCGGAAGCTCGGCTTGCGCAGGCGGGCAAAAATCTCCGGCAGGATTCACTTCGACGCATTCACTCCAATTTCTTTCCTCAACTTCATAGGCGCATACAAGTTCCCGCGCCTCACGCTTGGAGTGGTTTTCAAGGAAATGTTCGGCGAAGAAAAACTCGACACCAAGAAAACAGAGATTTGGAAGGCATGGGATGCCGAGGGAAAGGAATTGGAGCACTTGCTGCAGTACTCGGAAGCCGACGCAGTATCGTGCCTGAAAATCACGCAGAAAATCCTGCCCCTGGAATTGGAACTGGCGAAAGTTACTGGCTTCACATTGTTTGAAGTCTCGCGCGCAACCGCAGGCCAAATGGTTGAATCACTGCTAATGCGCTCTGCATTCCAAAGGGGCGAAGTGGTGCCGCAAAAGCCAGGCTTTTCAACTGTACAAAGCAGGCTCGACGACGCCATCAAAGGGGCATTTGTTAAAGTGCCTTCACCGGGCCTGTACGAAAACATGGTGGTATTCGACTTCCGCTCGCTCTACCCTTCGATAATTACTTCGCACAACATAGACCCGCTTTCTTTAAACTGCGAGTGCTGCGCAACAGACGGCACTGCCCACAAGTCGCCTACTGGCGTGCACTTTTGCTCGAAGAAAAAAGGAGTGATAGCCGAAACTCTTGAGCGCGTGCTAAAAGAGCGCTTTTCGATTATTGATCGGATGAAAAAGCTTGACAAGAAAAGCGACGAGTACGCTGCGCTTGACGCGCGCAAGTTCGCGCTCAAAATCCTTGCCAACAGCGTGTACGGCTACCTAGTGTACTCGCGTTCACGCTATTACTCGCGCGAGTGCGGCGAAGCGACAACTGCGTGGGCGCGGCAGTACATTCAAGAAACAATCAAGAAAGCAGAAGACAACGGCTTCCAAGTTTTATATTCCGATACTGACAGTTGCTTCATGCTTCTTGGCGACAAGAGTGAAAAGGACGCGCTGGAATTCCAGAAGAAAATAAACAAAGACTTGCCGGGCACTATGGAATTCGAGCTCGAAGACTTTTACCCGCGAGGCATTTTTGTTTCCAAAAAGCAGGGGGAGAAGGGCGCAAAGAAAAAGTACGCGCTCATCAACAGGCAGGGCGCAATCAAGATTCGCGGGTTTGAACTGGTGAGAAGGGATTGGAGCGGCGTTGCACGCAAAACCCAGAGGGAAGTCTTGGAAATCCTCCTAAAGGAAGGAAACTTAGACAAAGCCAAAAAGCTCGTCAAGCAAAAGATGGAGGACCTCAAGGAAGGGAAAATACCTAAAAGCGAGCTGATCATTACAACGCAGTTGCGAAAGAGCACCAAAGACTATGCGGTGAATTCGCCGGAGCTTAGCGCGGTAAAAAGCGCGCGGGAGAAGGGCGTGAGAATAGAGGAGCATTCTGTAGTCGAGTACATTATTACGCGCCAGGGCAAGACTACTAGCGATAAGGCGCAGATTGCAGATCTTGCAAAGGAAGGCGACTACGACGTTGACTACTACACCAACAACCAACTGATGCCCGCAGTGCTAAAGATAATGGGCGCGCTGGGAGTCGACGAGGCTGACCTCAAGCAGAAAGGCAAGCAAGCCGGTTTGGGGGCGTGGGGTTGAACAGAAAAAATGGCTGAAAGACTCCCTGGAAATTTCCGCTTCGTGGACAGGCAAAAAACGCTTGCTGTTGCAGGAGAGAGGGTATTTGAAAATGAAGCAACCGTCAATAAATTAAGGGCAGAAAATTTTCACGTGCTTGGCCTAACTCTAAAAGCCGAACGGGGAGCGGCGGATGCGAAAGTGCCATGCACTTTCAAGGGAAAGGAAGTGAATTCAATTTGGGAATCGGGGCAAGAAAGAGGCTTTTATGAAATGATTGACGAAATCACGCGGCACCACGATGCTGGCAAGAAAGTGCTCGTGACTTGCGGCGCAGGCATCAGCACAAGCCCAACCGTTGCGGCCGCATACCTTGTTCTCAAGAGAGGCTACCAGTTAGAAGAAGCAGTAGAGGCAGTTACAAAACAAAAATATGCACGCGAGATCGTGAGAAATTACCTAAGGAAATTTGCAGCGAACGAGCCTGAGCGTTGGATGGTGCAGCACGCACCTGCTGGCAGTGGGTTGCTTTCGCGTCTGCGGAACATCAATTGGCGTTTCTGGCGTAAATAAAATAGCTTTCCAACCCAAATAACATTGGAAAATTGTCAAAAAACATTTCTTAGTGCAGGTGAACAAAATGGCTACTCAAATGAATTATTCTGAAGAAGACTACGAAATGCTCAAGAAAGCGGGCGTGATTGCGCGGAAGGTGAAAGACCACGCTCGCACGCTTGTAAAGCCCGGCATGGGCTTGCTCGAGGTTGCAGAGAAATTGGAGCAGTTCATACGGCACGAGGGAAAAGACGCGGGAGTTGAGGCAAAGCCTGCTTTTCCAATCAACTTGAGCGTAGGCAACAACGCGGCGCACTACACTCCTGGCGCGGACGATGCAACTAAAGTGGGGGAAAAAGACTTGCTTAAAGTCGACATTGGCGTGAGAATAGACGGCGTATGCAGCGACACTGCAGTGACGCTTGACTTTTCGGGCGAGAACGGCAAGCTAATTGAAGCCGCCGAGCAGGCGTTGCAAAACGCATTGAGCGTGATGAAGGCAGGCGTTTCAACTCGCAAGATTGGCGAGGAAATAGAGAAAACAATTAAGAAATTTGGTTTCAAGCCGGTAGAAAACTTGTGCGGCCACTCAATAGAGCCATACGTGCTCCACGCCGGAATAGAGATACCTAACGTGCCTTTTGGCAATTACGAACTTCAGGAAGGCGACGTTTTTGCAGTGGAGCCATTCGCTTCAACTGGAGAAGGGCACGTAAGGGAGGACGCTTCAGTGTGCGAAATTTACTCCATTGCCGAGCCCAAGCCAGTGCGGCTGCAGGCAAGCAGGCAGGTAATGGAAATTGTTTTAGAAGAGTACAGGACGCTTCCTTTTGCAAAGCGCTGGCTTGCCGAATTGCCCGGCCTGCAGGTTGCAATAAACGACTTGGGCAAGCAGGGAGTTATTCACGGCTACCCGCTGCTTAAGGAAAGGGCGGGCGCGCTTGTCTCGCAGGCGGAAACTGACGTGATTGTTGAAAAAGATTCGGTGAAAGTGCTAGTCTAATTCAGGCTTTACTTCAGAGTCCGGCAAGCCCACTAGCTTCCATTTCCACTCGTGCCTGCCTTCGGGCCTTATTGCCCTGCCGCGGTTCAATATTTTTACCGGGAATATTTTCTGCGGGCCTGCCTCTATTCCGTGCTCTTGGAAGTGGCTCAAAAGAAGGCTGCCGATTAACGCCCGGTTTTCGGCCGTGCGGTCAATCTTGACATCCGAGCATATCGAGACGGTTCCTGCAGCCAAACTCATAGGCGTGCGCTTCTTGATTTTTTTGAAAACGAGTGAACCGAAAACTTCCCTCACTTTGTAGTACTGCCCAAATTCGCTTGCCTTCATTTTCCTTTCAAGAGCCGAGCAGGCAGCATACCATTTTTGTTCCAAATCAACCAGCTTTTTGCAAAACAATTACGGGCAAACCTTTTTTATATCACTTCCGAGTTATTCTTGCATGGCAGTTGCAGACAAAAAGCAGGACAAGCCCAAGGTAGCGGAGCAAAAGGACTCTGGCAAGCAGACTAAGGTAATTGTCGCGGCAAAGAAGATTGAATTGCAGTTGCCTACGCTTTCGCTTGAAATGGGGCCCGACTTTGTAATGAAGCTCGTGCTAATGGGCTTGCTGGCGCTCATTTTCGTGTTCGCACTGATTATTTTCACGCGCGCAAACTTCTCAACCAGCGACGCAGTTGACTTCTCACGCCTGCAGTACAACCTGCCAAAGCTGTGGGGCCTGTGGTTTATGGTTTTCGCCCTCGTTTTCAGCCTGGCAATAGCGCTGTCTGTGCTGCACGGCTTTAAGGCATCACGCCTGCAGGCGGGCTTTCCGCTTATTTTACTGTTCTTGATTGCAGCAGTTGCCGGAGTGATGTTCCCAAGCTATTCGCTGGCATTCTACGCTTTTGCAATTTCAGTGGGCATAGCTTCCATTGCCGCATCGCTAGAGCAACAACTGACTCTAAAGAGCATCTGGGCCATTACCAGCAAGGCCCTGTTTGCCCTGCTTGTCCTCTCGCTGGTGTTTTCTTACGCCAAGTTCAGCTCCAACAAGGACGGTTACTTCAACCAGATGCTGGGCTCTGTTGCAGGCGTGGTGCCCGACTTGGTTTCCTCTTCAACCGGCTCGATTGGCCAGCAGGCGCTAAACTTGTGCGCCGATGCAGTTGATTCGGTTAACGTCACGCGCGAAGTCGTTATAGGTGCAATAAGCAAATCAAACATTGCGGCAGCCGTTGAAAGCACGGGCAACATCCTTTACACGGGCCTGCCAAGTTCCACTAAAGAGGCAATAGTTGACTCAATGTACCAGTCATCAATAAACCAGACGGTAGTGCTGGCAGCCAAGCTCAAAAGCAACATGGCTGGCCAGATGCGCAACATCACATTAGGCAGCACGCTTTCCAAATCAGACATTGCCTCAAAATTGACTCCAACTGAGATAAGGAAAGTGCTCGACAAAGTCCCAGCGTTTGCGCAAGTTCAGGACGCCTTCCCGGCAATAGCCGCGCTCACGATAATGTCGCTTATAACAATACTCAACCTCTTTTTGCACGTGTTTGCAACAGTCTTTGCCTGGGCGCTCAGCAAAGTAATCTAATTATATAGAAAGAAACGCCACATTCTCGAAAGTGGTAGCACCTTGAAATTTCTTAAAAAACTTTTGGCAGCAGTCTCCCGCGCCAAAAAGCCCCCTTCAACGCGAGAGCAAATAACCTCGCTTGAGCAAAGCACCAACGCGCTTGGAGGCAATCGAAGAAAAGGCACCTTTTTGCAGGGGTCAAAAACACTTGAGCAAAGGTTCAAAGACCTGCAAGACATTGCAGGGCATCAACAGAAAGCCAGTGCAAACTTAGAAATAATAACACGGCACCTAGTAGCTAACAGCCTGCCTGACTTCCAGCTATTTAGCCCACCAGCGCCCAAAGACCACACGCTATACCGAGTTGTTGCCCACGCGGGAGCAGGCAAAAACTCCAAGCACCCGGAATTTATTGGGCTGACCAAAGACAAAACACAATTAATCAAGGTAACGCCTGGCGACAAGCAAGTTAGCATATCATTCGGTTTTGGCAAGCCAGAAGCAGTATTCAACGTAAACTTCGAGAACCACCGGGGAGAGGCCATGAAATTTTCCTTCCACGACGACGAGGCTGCCGCGAAAATGTTAGCGTACCGCCGCAAATACGCAAAATAGCATTTCTCCAAGCGCCATTATCCCTGCGGCACTATTCCAACAGTAGAATAACCTCCTTCGACTAAGTTATAGCATGGCAACTAGGCTAGGCAAGAGAAAACAGCCCCGGAGAGAAGACAAGCCGTTCAAGGAGAGGCTCAAGATAGCAGGGCACGTGCTAGACGACCCTACTCTAATGGTGCTAGTCAAGTGGATAAACGGAAAGCTCATCAAAAGCGTAGACTACCCGCTCTCTGAAGGGAAGGAGGCGCTGGTTTTCCGGGCAACTGCAGGGGAGAAGCTCTTGCCGAGGCTGGAAAAAGGGCAGAAGTTCGTTGCAATAAAAGTCTTCAAGTACGACACTTCCTCTTTCATCCACATGAGCAAATACATTGAAGGCGACCCGCGCTTCTATTCAGTGAAGCACTCAAGGCGGCCGCTAGTGCGCCAGTGGGCTGGCAAGGAATTCGCGAACTTAAAGACTGCCTACGAGGCAGGCGCGCCGGTTCCAAAGCCTTTCATGCACCGCGAAAACTGCATTGCAATGGAATTCATCGGCACTTTCGAAGGCTTGCCTTACGCGCTGCTTCAAGACGTGGTAGTGCAGGAGCCCGGCAAGGTTTTTAGGAAGATAATGAACGGAGTGCGCAAGTTCTACTCAGTCAAGCTGGTTCACGCCGACCTCTCGCCCTACAATATACTGATGCGCCATACGCAAAAGGAAGGCGATTCCATTGCCGAACAGCCTGTTTTCATCGACGTGGGGCAATCTGTTTTGCTTGCGCACCCTAATTCCAAAAGCTTCCTAGTGCACGACATGCAAACAGTCTGCGAATGCTTTAGAAAGCTCGGCGTGCAAGCCGACTGGGAGAAAGAACTGGAGAAAATAGTCGGGCCGGAAGAAGATCTCCACCAAGCAAAGAAGAAAATTGAAGAAAAAGACGTAACTGATTTGATACATAGGATACGCAGGGAAAACAGAAATGAAGATAGCTCCGGCTCCCAAGCTATATAAGTTTTCAAAACCACATTTTGCTGCAATAGGTGTCTACAAATGGGTTTAGTCCAACTTCCAGCCAAGAGAATAGCGCGCTTGCTTCGCAGCGAAGGAAAGGCGTTGCGCGAGCTTGAAAAGCTTGCGGGCGTGGAAATTTTTGTCAAAGAAGACCCCGACGGGCAGGAAGGGCAAGTTGACGTGTCCAGCGAGGACAGCGAGAAAGAGTGGCTGGCAGAGCAGGCGCTCAAGGCAATTGACCTTGGTTTCGAGCCCAAAAACGCCTTCAAGCTCTTCCGCGACAACTACTACTTGGAAATAGTTGACTTGGGCCAGGCAATGCACGGCAAGGCCAACGCAGTCTCGCGCCAGAAAGCCCGCATAATCGGCACAGAAGGAAGCGCCAAAAAGAAGCTAGAGGAAATGAGCGAGGCGAGCCTTGCTCTAAGCGACGACGACAGGGTAGGGATAATCGGCGAGTTCGACGAAGTGAAAGCCGCAAA